>OLQV01000994.1_pt1 | contig 22769 bp, 13 predicted proteins | sample 1672371 | NCBI WGS metagenome assembly OLQV01 (sample SAMEA3136676, study PRJEB25190) | human gut metagenome
GGACAACTATGGACGCACACCGCTCACGGTCGCTGGGTATGGCGGCCCTGGTCTTTATTTTAATTAGCCTCACCGCCGCCGTTTTTCACGGTGTAGCCCCCGTGCGCGCCGAGGATGTGAGCGCACCAACGCCGATTGTGATTGATGGGAAGACGGCGACGGTTGATGTCAAGCTGTATACCGATGAGAACCATACTCAAGAGCTCAAGGATCCTGTAACGTCCACTTCGACGCTCTATGGAGCTTTCTTGGCACAATTCAAAAGCGGTAAGGCGCCTTCGCCCGAGAACTATATCGCTGTCTATGAGCTACCCGACACCATCGTCGTTGATGAAAACGCGGGTGGCAACCTCATGGAGGGTCCGGAAGCTTCTGCTGCCCAAGCTGGCACGTGGAAGATCGAGGGCAATAAGGTTGTCTTTACGTTTGACAAGGCGTGGCTCGCAAAAAACCCTGCGAATATCCATGTCGCGGCAAACTTCTCGTTCCAGCTTTCAAACAAAGACATCGGCGCCGGCGGCAATGTGTCTGTCGAGTTTCCTGGCAAGGGATCGATAAATATTCCCATCAAGGACGGTAGGGTTACGAATAAGAGGAAGTCGGGGGTTTTCTCTCAGGGTCCCGATGGCGTGGCCAAAGTCACCTGGACCGTTGAGCTCACAGTCGAGTCGTATGTCACGAACGTCAAGTTCACTGATACGCTGGGTGATAACTTTAGCTTTGTGGAGCGCAGCTTTAAGCTCGATAACAAGACGATTGGATCGCAGCCAAAAATCGAAGGTCAGACCGCGACCATCGAGAACTTAGGCAGTCTTCCCCAGGGTGTCCATACGATTACGTATGAAACCAAGCTGAAGAGCGGTATCTCCGTGGATAACGGAGAGTTCATCAACGGCCAGGAAGCCTCAAAGAACATGGCGTCGTGGGAGTGGGGCGGTGCCAACGATCGTCAGAACGGCACGGTTACGGCTGCCCCCGGCCCCTTTCGTTACGACATGATTGGCAAGTCTAGCGACCGCAATAGCACGCCGTCCGACATCACATGGACCGTCACGCTCAACCAAGGCGAGCTCAAGGCCGACATGAGCGGCTACGTGTTCACCGATAATCTGGACGATAAGCAGACGTATACGGGGGGCTATACGGTTTATAAGGGCAGCTCGGGTTTGGAGGTCCTCAAGGAAGGCGAGCTCGATTCGTCGCAGAGTTCCTTTACCTACAAGTTTCCGACTGACCTTGAGGATAAGTACATCACCTATCGCATTGTTTATCACACCAAGATGAATGAAACGGGTTCGTATGACACCGTGCGCAACAGCGCAACGATCGAGCACGATGGTTCCGTTTCCGGCACTGGTAAAGGTGAGTTTACGCCGCAGTTGGTGGGCACACCGATCACCAAGGAACTCGTGGGTCGAGAGAATGCTGCAACAACTGGCGAGGCGAAGTGGAAGACGCGCGTGGCACTGAAAGCTATCGTCAATGCGGCCAACCTTGATAAGGTGACGGTGAAGGACACGTTTCAATCAGCGTGGAAACAAGATATCGGCGTTGATGTCAACTCAATAAAGATCAAGATTGGTGAAACTGAGCTAGTTCGAGGCGACGACTGGAAGCTGACGACAAATGAGCTGAAAGATGGAAATAACGTTGTGCAGAAGGATGGGCACAAAAGAAACTTCAACCTCGACATAAACATTAACGACAAGGTGAAGGCGGCTCTCGCGAACGAGGATTACGCCGACATCACGTACACCACCACTTCTGATGCGCTGCCGGGCTGGTACTCGAACTTCGCATCTGTTACGGTGCCGGGGCAGAATGGCGGTTGGCCGTACTACACCGATAGCCCAATGTATGTCGTCAACAAGGAAACGACGCCCGCGGTCGAGAAGCCAGAAGCGGAGTCGAAGGTAACTTGGAACGAGGACTTCGACTGGAGTGCCGTTGACGGCTCGAACGAGAAGGGAGCCTGGGTCGTCGACTGGACGGTGTACGCGAATCGCCAGAAGACCGCGGCAGGAGATTGTTATGGAGCTGGAAAGCTCGGCCGCGTACCGCTGAACATCATCGATACCATTCCGGACGGGATGAGCTATGTCGCGGGTTCCGCAAAGTACACGATTGTGCAGAACCCCTACGATCTACATGCGGGGCTTGGGCGCGGAGGCGAGGCCAAGGAGGTCGTTACGGGTCAGACGCTTGCTGCCAGCAACATCATCACCAACGGCAACACGGTCACCTTCTCCATTCCCACGACGGAACTCGGCGACTACGCCGGTTACGCCAAGCTTACGTACCAGACGGCGGTCAAGCGCAGCGAGCTCGACACATCCACGAACGAGGTGAAGTTCACCAATTCTGCGCGCGCCGAGTCGGGAAGCAAGAAATTCGACTCTGGCAGTGGTGCTGTCACCATTAAGAACAACGTTATCAAGAAGACCGGCGAACAGGTCGACAATAGCAATCGCATCAAGTACACCATTTTCGTTAACGAGTCAGCTGTCGATCTTAAGAGTGGCACTGGTGTCCTCGAGCTGGTCGATACCATGGATGCCAAGTGCACGTTGGTGCCGTCGACGCTTAAGGTCTATGAGCGCGTGAGCAACGATTGGTCTGAACTGGCCGATAAGGATTATTCGTCAGAGATGGAGCAGGTCAACAACGAGTCTGGCTCATGTACGAGATTGACACTTAACGTGCCCGATGAGAAATACCTCAAGGTCGAGTACGAGGTCATCCCGAGCGGAAATCCTGGCAACAAGGTTCCTCTTTCCAATACCGCCATGCTTACGGGTGTGAAGGACGGTTCTGCGACTGATGATCAAACATGGGAAATTAAAAAAGCTTCTGCCAGCGCAGGTGGCAACGGCTACGGCATCACGATGACCAAGTACGACGCCCAGCAGGTCGGTGCGACGCTCGAGCATGCGGAGTTTACGCTCTACAGCGTGAATATGGACCAGGTTGCAACGGTGGGTATCGAGAATGCAAGGACTGAGTTTGAAACCGCCCCCACCGACGCCAACGGCAAAATCTCGTTTGGCGCAGAAGACAAGGCGATGGTAAATTGCGTGCTCTACCAGCTCGTGGAGACGAAAGCGCCTGACGGCTATGCCGCGGCGGCGCCCACGTGGATCATGCTTAAGGGCAATGCTGACGATGAGAAGTATCAAACTGAGCTCAATAAAGCGAAGAGCATCGTCAAAGACTCCGAAATCATCGGCGATGACAAAAAGGACGAGATCTGGATTTACGACAATCGCCTAACGGGCTCTGTGGATATCAAGGCGCAGAAGGTGCTCGAAGGTGGAACATTCAAGGCGGAGCAGTTCTCGTTTGAACTTAAGGATGACAAGGGTAGGGTGCTCAAGACTGTAACGAACGGTGCCGACGGTAGCATTTCCTTTAGCGTTGAGTGCAACAAAGCCGGTACCTACACTTACACCATCTCCGAGGTCGTTCCCAAGGACGCTGTGAATGGCGTCAAGGACCACATCACCTACGACGGGACTGTGTACAACGTCAAAGTTGAGGTGACTAACGGTAAGAAGCAGCTCGATACCAAGGTCACTTACGCCCCCGCCGACCCCACGACCCCGCCGACCTTTACCACAACCCCACCGACCTTTACCAACAAGTACTCGACCACGCTTCCTGAGGCGGGCGGGGCTGGCTTGACTATGACGTATTTGGCCGGCGCTTCGATGCTGTGCTTTGCCGCGACATGGATGCATGCTCGCCGCCATCGCGATCAAGATCGAGGTGGTCGCCGTGAGTAAGGTGCTTCGTCATTTGTTGACCGCTGTGGCTATAGCCTTGGTTGCCGTCTTCTCTTTCGCGATTGCTCCTGGGACGGCGCATGCTGCCGACACCGGTGCCATTACGGTGGACGGTACAGTCGCGACTCGGTATGACGCGTACCGGATCTTTTTGGCGACCGTTGCCGACGATGACGATGCCGACCAAAAGGTCGCAACCGATGTAGCGTGGGCAAACGACGCAGTTCGCCAGGCTGTTCTTCCCGTGCTTCATGATGCTGGACTTGATGGTTCGGCATCGACGGCGCAAGCGGCGGCCGCATGGATGAATGCCGACGGGCACATGACGACCGCGCTGACGGCAAAACTTGCCCGCGCAATTGTCAAAGCAGGCGCCGTGTCCGTGGCCCTTAACGCGGGCACGAAGGCCGAGCTGCCCTGCGGCTACTGGCTCATCGTCGCCGACGACGACGCCATTTCCCAGAACGAAGCCGGCACCGCGCCGATCATGGCCCTGGTCGGCGGCAGCGCCGTCACCGTCAAGCCCAAGGCGGCGACCCCCAAGGTCGCCAAGCACGTGCTGGAGGACGGCACCGCCGCCTGGCAGAAGGCCGCCGATGCCACGGTTGCCGACGACCTGTACTGGCGCCTCTCGGCCACGGTTCCGGCGGGCCTCACGGCCTACGACACCTATACGGTGCGGTTCGTCGACACCATGGGCGCGGGGCTCGACCCCTCCAAGGTGGCCGCGAGCATGCGCGTGTACGCGGCGGCGGGCGCGGACGGCGGCTTCGACGCCGTCGCATGTGAGGGCGGCAACGCCAGCTCGACGCCGGCTAAAGGGTGGACAGACATTACTTCACAGTGCAAGGTCTCGATCGAGGGCAATGCCTTCACCGTGCGCACCGGCGACCTGGTCGCCGCCTTCGGCGGGGTTGACGCCTTCACCGCGGGCGCCCGCGTGGTCGCTGTCTACAATGCGCCGTTGGGGGCCAACTGCAATCAAGGCGCTACCAAGGGCAACCCCAACGAGGTCTACCTGCGTTACCCGCGCTCTCCCCTCGCCGATCAGTCCGGCGACGCCGGATTCACCCGCACGCCGAGCGATGACGCGTGCGCCTACACCTGGGGACTCAGTCTGGTCAAGCGCTCAAGCTCGGACGATAAACCGCTCGCGGGCGCCAAGCTGCGCATCATCGATGACCGCGGCCGTGCGCTGTCGGCCGACGGCACGTGGTCGACGGATGCCGACTCGTGCGTCACCACGGGCGCGGACGGCCATGTGGAATTGACCGGCGTGGACGCGGGCGTCTACACCGTCGAGGAGGTCGCGGCTCCCAAGGGATACGCCGCCTTTGAGGGCAAACGAACGGTAACGGTTACATCCGAGGGATTGGATGTTAAACAGGTGGCAGCCGCGAAGCCTAAAGTGACCGTGTCGGTCGAAAGCCCACTGCGGGTTGATATCGCCGATGCTGGGACGGGTTCGATTGAGCTGTCGGTGCTTAACACCCCGAGCAAAGAAGCAAGTCGAGGCTTTATGCCCTCGACGGGAGATAGAACGTTGGTGCTGGTGGCGGTTTTGGCTGCCGTCGGAGTGGCGGCTATTGTTGTCGCGCTCGTCATCAAGCGGGGAGGAGGTCGCCGTGAAAAATAATTGTCCCCCCCCCTGTTCAATGGCGTACTGCCTCCGTAGCGAGTGACGAGCAGGTTTACCGACCTGATGATCATTGGTTTTGAAAAAGTTACTAGAGAACCCTCCAAGAAAAGCGGGGCACCCGGTCGATGCGATCGGGTGCCCCGCTTCGTTTGTTGGTGCAAAGTAACCTGTCCCCTTTGTGGTGGTTGGTGGCTAAGCGGTGGGGAGTCCCGGCGTGTTAGCCGACTGCTGCGGCTTGAGGCGGGCGTTGCGCCAGATGATCTGGATAACGTAGCCGAGCATAAAGACAAAGGCCACGCCGCTGATGAAATCGCCTACGAGGGGAAGCCCCGTGAGGGCGCCTGCGATTACGCCACCAACGGCTGCCATGGCGTAGCGGTTCTGGCTGTGTCCGACCATGCGGGCAATCGCGCACCCCGCAAAGGCACTCGACACCAACGCGATGCCGATAACGCCGCACAAGAGGGCTCCGGCAAGCGACAGACCAGCGATAGAGATAATCAGCAGTAGGACGGCGGGGACGATAGCAATCGTGCCCAGAAGACCGCTCACCCACAGGGGCATGGAGCGCTGGTGGAGCATGCCGGCGGCGCTGGCGGTCGCGCGCGGAAAGATGAGCTCGAGCAGCAGAGCGACAAAGCAGGTCGAGAGTGCCGCGGCGACGATACCGCCGATGACATCGTTAACGGTGGAAGTATCCTCGTTCTCGGTGCGGTCGATCTTGAGCGCGCCGACCTCGGCTCCTGCGGCGCGCTCGGGGTCCTCGGAGACGTGTGCGTTCACGGTGCCGGTGATGTGGGCGTTCTTGCCCAGGACGAGCTTGTCGGCCCAAACCGCGACATCGCCCTCGACGGTGCCATCGATGGTCACCGTATCGCCCGCAAGCGCTGCCGACTTGGTAGAGCCGCGCAGGGCAACCGTCTCGCCTATCGCGTAAAAACAGTTGGCAGAGCTGTCGGTGTTGAGCACAACGTGCTGACCGACCACCGTGACGCTGCCATCAACCGTGGTCTTGGCGATATCGATAGTGCGTGCTGCCAGACGGACGGCGCCGCCCACCGTGCAGTCGCGGATCGAGAGGGTATCGCCCGCGGCAATGATATCGCGCTCAATGGACGCATCGTCCAAGTTGAGGGCCTGGCCGGCCCAGTACAGGTCACCCTCGACGCCAGATGGATCGACGTCATTGTCGGTCACAAGTACGTTTCCTGCGGTGTCCGTGCCGGCGAACGACGCCGTGGGAAGCGCAGTGATCGCCAGTGCGATGAGCGCGAATGCCATAAGCAGGCAGCGACGCATCTTGTGTGACGGCGCCGCCGCGGTTTGATTGAGAGCCATGGTTGATCCTTTTGTTAGGTGTTCGGCATATACCTAACAGGGTACCCAACGCGTGGGCGCTCTAAAAGAACCTCTTGGTTGCATTTCGAAGGGTCGTGCCGTGCTGTCTACTTTTTACGGTGCAAGAAGCGTGCGATATCTTCTTCGGTGGGGCTTTTGATGTCAAAGCGCAGCGAGAGCCAGCGCAGACCCATGGTCACGACAACGCATACGACCAGCGCGGCGACATTGCTCATGATGCCGCTCATAACGAGACACACATAGCTTGTCGATCCGGCGATGGCGGCGATGGCATAAAAATTAGTACGTTGGAAAATGCCCGGAACCACGCCCATAAAGCCGTCGCGCAACATGCCGCCGCCCACCGCGGTGAAAAAGCCCATCATGATGCACACCGCCGGCGCAAAGCCGTAGACCAGCGCCTTGTCTGCTCCAGTGGCGGCGTAGATGCCGACCGAGATGATGTCGAGCAGGGGAATGAGTTTTTCGGGTTTGTCGACGATTGCCGGGAAAATATAGATGATGGCTGCCGTGGCAATGGAAAGCGGGAGTGCCATCGGCTGGTTGAGGATGTAGACGTTGCCCACCTGCAACGTCATGTCGCGCAAGAGACCGCCGCCCAGACCGCAGACCACCGCGAGCGCGACCGCGCCCACCAGGTCGAGCTTGTGCTCGCGCGCAACCAGTACACCCGAGATCGATGCAGCGACGACGGCGAACATCTCGAGCCAAAACGGAATAGCGACCATGGCATCCGAGGCATGTGAGGTAATGGTTACGGCAGCGACGACGGGCAAGATGGGGTCCTTCTGATTGCAGGTTTAGACAATGCCCGTACATAGTACATGGTTGGCGGGCGTGGCGACCCTATTGCTCGGTAAACGGTCGGGACTGGGTGGGGGCGTAGGTACCATGTTTGGGGATCTGAGTTGATGCTGAACGCGATGGGGGCGTGGCTGAATAGGAGGGATGTCTAAATTTTGAGCAGCGCTCAAAATTTATCCGATCGGCTTACGCCGACCGCGCTGCGCTAAAGACGCGCCACTGGCGCGTCTTCTTTACGCTCCGCGCCCTGGCGGGTTCGAATCCCTCCTCCTGCGCGTAATTGAAATGTGCCCAAAAAGAAAAAAGCCCCATTGCTGGGGCTCATACCATCTAATGGCGGAGGAGGAGGGATTCGAACCCTCGTGACCTTATACAGGCCAAACGGTTTTCGAGACCGCCGCATTCAACCACTCTGCCACCCCTCCGCGTGGGGTAAAAACAAAGCAGGCTCGAAGGCCTGCTTTGGAATTAACTGGCGGAGAGTCAGGGATTTGAACCCTGGAGACGCTTTTGACGCCTACACGATTTCCAATCGTGCTCCTTCGGCCACTCGGACAACTCTCCGTTAAATGCGTAAGTCAGTATACACGAGGAATCGCAAAGTGCAAACAGAAAAGTTGGCATTTTTTAAAACGCTCGGCCGCGCTTGGCGTTGCAGTGGGGTTTGAGGTGCCAAAAAACGGCTTCCGACCAGCGTGGTTGATTACTCAATTGTTCAAAAGGGGTATTCATGAGCGACTTGGCAATGAATTTAAAAATCTTTGGGTGGTGCCGTAGACCACTGGTATGCATTTTGCGACCACAGCCTTGTGCCCGTTGACCTGCGGCTTGGTTCAGCTTGTCCCCGCGGCACCGTATCTTGTCCACAAATCCGTCAAGCTCTTGGTCGGCATTTGGTTGGAATGCGCATGAAACGTGGTGCGAGCATGGGCATATGTGGAGGTCATGAGGTTGTAGCTGCATATTCTTGCGGCCTGGGAGGTTGAAAGATATTATTACCAAGTCTTTTCCTGCTTCAGGCGCACCTTCACGACCTGAAGCCACATTTGCCCAGAGGAGGTGACAATATGAAGGCTTATGAACTGCTGTTCTTTGTTGACCCGTCGCTCGACCCCGAGACTCGTCTCGCTGTTATGAAGCGTATCGATACCACGATCGCTGAGGGCGCTGGCAAGGTCGACTCCGTTGACGAGTGGGGCAAGCGCAAGCTCGCCTACGAGATCAACGACCTCACCGATGGTGACTACACCCTCATCAACTTCCACGCAGATCCTACCCAGATCGCCGAGCTTGATCGCGTCCTGCGCATCACCGACGCTGTGGTCCGCCACATGATCGTCCGTCGCGACGACCAGGAGTAAGACTGTCGTTTTGGACTGGGCTTGTGCCCCAAGAGGAAGTAGTGAGTAATGAGCATCAATCGAGTGAACATCACCGGTAACCTCACCCGCGATCCCGAGCTGCGCGCCACCGCCGGCGGAACCCAGGTTCTGTCCTTTGGCGTCGCCGTGAACGATCGTCGCCGCAACGCGCAGACTGGCGAGTGGGAGGACTATCCCAACTTTGTCGACTGCACCATGTTCGGCACCCGCGCCGAGGCCGTGAGCCGTTTCCTGGCAAAGGGAAACAAGGTCGCGATCGAGGGCAAGCTGCGCTACAGCTCTTGGGAGCGCGACGGCCAGCGCCGGAGCAAGCTTGAGGTCATCGTCGATGAGATCGAGTTTATGAGCTCCCGTGGTGGCCAGGGTGGCTACGACCAGGGCGGTTACGCCCCCGCAGCTCCCGCGCCCGCAGCACGTCCTGCCGCACCGGTGGCTACGCCGCCCGCGGTCGACGTCTACGATGAGGACATCCCGTTCTAAGGGTTGTTCACCTATTTTTGAGTGAGAGGCGGCTTCGGTTCGCCGAAGTTGCCAAACGAAAGGTATTTTGACATGGCTAATGATTTTTCTGCACGTCAGCCGCGTCGTAAGTACTGCCAGTTCTGCAAGGAGAACACTGAGTTCATCGACTATAAGGACACTCAGCTTCTCCGTAAGTACATGACCGACCGTGGCAAGATCAAGCCCCGTCGCGTCACTGGCGCTTGCACGCAGCATCAGCATGACATCGCCAACGCCATCAAGCGCGCCCGCGAGATGGCTCTCCTGCCGTACACCGTCCCCGTGGTTTCCTCTCGTGGCAACCGCGACCGCGGCTAAGAAGGGAGACGCATCATGAAGGTTATTCTTCTCGATGAGATCAAGGGCAAGGGCGGCGAGGGTGACGTCGTAGAGGTCGCTCAGGGTTACGCTGAGAACTTCCTGTTCCCCAAGAAGCTCGCTGTTGCCGCCACCAAGGGCAACCTCAAGCAGCTTGACGAGCGTCGCAACAACATCGCCAAGCGCGAGGCCGTCCGTCTGGCTACCGCCAACGAGACCAAGGCTGCCTTCGAGGGCAAGACGGTCACCGTTGACGTCAAGGTCGGCGACGAGGGCATCCTCTTTGGCTCCGTTACCGCCGCTATGATCGCTGATGCCATCAAGGCTCAGCTCGGTATGGACATCGACCGCAAGCGCGTCGAGCTCGGTAAGCCCATCAAGGTTGCCGGTGCCCACACCGTTGCCATCTCGCTGTACCGCGAGATCAAGGCCGAGGTTGTCGTTCTCGTCGGCGTTACCGCCGAGGAGCTCGCTGCCGAGGCTGAGGTCGAGGAGGCCGCTGAGGTCGCCGAGGCCGAGACCGCCGAGGTCGAGACTGAGGCTGCTGCCGAGTAGCATTTGCTGCAACGCAACAATCTTGTTCTAAGAAGGGCGCTCTGGGAAACCGGGGCGCCCTTTTGTTTTTTGCGCTGAGTGAGTGTCATGGTGAACGTTGCGTCGAAGTCCTATATACGGGACCGTTCATCCGTTTGGTTCGGTGATGATTGGCGGCGCGCGGCTCGTTTTGGGACCGTGGCTGATACTATGGATGCTCGCAAGCGATATGAATGAGGATGCTCATGGCATATGACGATAGGGAGACCGGGCTGACGGTTGAGGACCGCGGCTCAAAGTTGGGTCTTCCCCAAAACCAAGATGCAGAGGCCAATGTACTGGCCGCTATGCTGCTATCGCCCGAGGTGGTCGAAGAGGCCCAGGTTGAGCTGCAGCCTGATGACTTCTACCGGCCCATTCATAAGACCATCTATACCGCGATGGTCGATATGTACAACAGCCGCATTCCCATCGACTCCATCTCGCTGATCGATTACCTACGAAGCATCAACAAGCTCGATGCCGTGGGCGGCGAGGCGTACATTTTGGAGTTGATGGGTCAGACCCTGTCGCTCGTCAACTGGCAGCACCATGCCGCCATTGTTCGCCGCGATTCGATGCTGCGTGAGCTGATCGGCGCCACCAACGAGATCAACGCGCTGGCATATAACGCCCCCACCGACACCAAAGAGGTCGTGGAGCTAGCCGAGAGCAAGCTGCTCAAGGTTACGGCGCGCGAGGTCAAGTCGAGCTACAAGACGCTGACCGAGTTTATGGTCGAGGCCTATAACGAGGCCGAGGAAGTGTGCCAGGCCGGTGGTCAGGCGGCGGGCGTGCCCACGGGCTTTCCGTCACTCGACCGTATGCTCATGGGCTTCCGCGAGGGCCAGCTCATCATTATCGGCGCCCGTCCTGCTGTAGGTAAGACGTCGTTCGCCCTGAACCTGGCACTTAACGCTGCCGCTGCTGGTTATACCGTCGGCTTCTTCTCGCTGGAGATGTCGGGCAAGGAAATTGCCCAGCGTCTGATTTGCGCCTACGCCATGATCTCGATCAGTGACTTCCGCATGGGCCGCATTAGCCCCGAGCAGTGGGCCAATATCAACGAGGCCACGCAGACCTTGTCCAAGCTCGATATTCTGATTGACGATACGCCCGGCACCACAGTGACCGAGATTCGCGCCAAGAGCCGCCGCATGCTCCATAACAAGGAGAAGGCAATCATCATCCTGGACTACCTGCAGCTGGTGAGTCCTCCGCCGGGACGCCGCTCCGAGAGCCGTACCGTCGAGGTTTCGGAGATGTCGCGTGGTCTTAAGATCATGGCCAAGGAGCTCAAGATCCCGCTCATCGCGCTGTCACAGCTCTCGCGTCAGGTCGAATCCCGTACCGGCAAGCGCCCGCAGCTTTCCGACCTTCGTGAATCGGGCTCTATCGAGCAGGACGCCGATATCGTCATGTTCTTGGACCGCTCCGCCGACGAGGCCGAAGCCTCGCGCGACGATCGACCCGATGAGGGCGTTACACGTATCGTCGTGGCCAAGAACCGTTCGGGCCCGATCGGCGACGTCGACCTGATGTTCCTGCCGGCATCCACCAAGTTCTATGAGCTTGATGGGGCACATGCCGAGGAGTAGGACAGGCGCCCGTTGCACGGGTATACTGGGAATGTTTTGTGCTTCTGCGTGCCGGCGTGGCGCGTAGACAGGCCATGAATGTAAGGAGTAAACATGCCGTCAACCGTTTTGGTCGGTGCCCAGTGGGGCGATGAGGGCAAGGGTAAGATTTGCGACCTGGTCGCCGGCGACTTCGATGCCGTCGTGCGCTACTCGGGCGGCAACAACGCCGGTCACACCATCGTCGTCAACGGCAAGAAGTACGGCCTGCACCAGGTGCCCTCCGGCATCATGTATTCCGACCACGTGTCGGTGATCGGTAACGGCTGCGTCGTCAACCCCAAGGTTGTCCTTGAGGAGATCGACATGTTCGAGGCCGACGGCATCACCACCAAGAATCTCAAGATTAGCGGCAACGCGCATGTCATCATGCCGTACCACATCGATCTGGATGGCGCCTTTGAGCAGAAGCTCGGCAAGAAGAACATCGGTACCACCAAGCGTGGCATCGGTCCGTGCTATCAGGACAAGATGGCCCGCATTGGCCTGCGCATGCAGGACATGCTGGACGAGGCGCTGTTCCGCGACAAGCTGGAGACCGCTCTCGCCCGCGTGAACCCCGAGCTCGAGCTCATCTACAACCTGCCCACCTACACCGTGGACCAGATTTGCGACGAGTACCTGCCGATGGCCGAGCGCCTGCGTCCCTACATCACCGAGACGAGCCTGCTGCTCAACAACATGATCGATGAGGGCAAGAACCTGCTGTTTGAGGGCGCCCAGGCGACGCTGCTCGACATCGACCACGGCACCTATCCGTACGTGACGTCTTCCAACTGCACCGCCGGCGGCGCCATCACCGGCTCCGGCGTGGGCATGAAGAACGTCGACCGCGTGCTGGGCGTCATGAAGGCCTATATCACCCGCGTCGGTTCGGGCCCCATGCCCACCGAGCTTTCCTATGAGTCCGAGGCCGGCCACACGCTGACCGAGGAGGGCTATGAGTACGGTGTGACCACCGGTCGCCGTCGTCGTTGCGGCTGGTTTGACGGCCCTATCGCCAACTATGCCTCGCGCGTCAACGGCCTCACCGACATCGCCGTGACCAAGCTCGACGTGCTTTCGGCCTTCGACACCATCAAGGTGTGCGTGGCCTACGACGTCGATGGCGAGCGCTACACCAGCGTGCCCGAGCATCAGGTGCGCTTTGAGCATGCCAAGCCCATCTACGAGGAGCTCCCTGGCTGGAAGTGCGACATCACCGGTTGTCGCAGCTTTGACGAGCTGCCGCAGGAGGCTCAGGACTACGTGGCGTTTATCGAGGATCTGGCACACACCCGCGTGACGTTCATTGGCGTTGGCGCTGGTCGCGAGCAGATCATCAACCGATTCTGGAAGTAATCGGGACTATTTGGTTATTGCGATATACCCCTTTGCAGCCCAAGTGGGCGGCCGAGGGGTATATTTGCTTGCAAAGGGCTCGCGCGGAGCGAGCCGTTAATCCATAGAGGAGGCACCCTTGAAGGCGGACACTCAAACCATCGACATCCTGTTGTTGGGCAGCGGCGGCCGTGAGCATGCTTTGGCAGCTAAGCTCGCAGCATCACCGCGCGCCGGCAAGCTCTACATTGCGCCGGGTAACGGCGGCACCGCGAGCTGCGGCGAGAACGTTGTTCTCGACGACTGCGATCCTGCGGCCGTGGCGGCGTTTGCGCAGAGCCACGGATGCGGACTCGTGGTAATTGGCCCCGAGGCTCCGCTCGTGGCGGGCGTGGCCGACGCCGTGCGCGCGGCGGGTATTCCCTGCTTTGGCCCGGGTGCCGAGGGCGCCCAGATGGAGGGCTCCAAGCTGTTCTCCAAGCAGCTCATGGAGCGCGCCGGTATCCCGACGGCAGCCTACGGCTCGTTTACCGACGAGGCTTCGGCTCTCGCCTACGTGCGCGAGCAGGGCGCCCCGCTGGTCGTCAAGGCCGACGGCCTTGCCGCGGGCAAGGGCGTTATCGTGGCGACCGAACTTGAGCAGGCCGAGGAGGCCGTGCGCGAGTGCTTTGGCGGCACCTTTGGCGATGCCGGCAGCACCGTGGTTATCGAGGAGATGCTCGTTGGTCCCGAGTGCTCGCTGCTGGCCTTTACCGACGGCAAGACCGTGCGCCCCATGGCTACCTCGCAGGACCACAAGCGCGCGCTCGAGGGCGACAAGGGCCCCAACACCGGCGGCATGGGCGTCTACAGCCCAGTGCCCATCGTGACCGATGAGGAGCACGCCACGATGGTGAAGGTCATGGAGCAGACCGTGGCCGAGCTCGCTGCCGAGGGTATCGACTACCGCGGCTGCCTGTACGGCGGCTTTATGCTCACGCCTGCCGGCCCCAAGGTGCTGGAGTTCAACGCCCGCTTTGGCGACCCCGAGACGCAGGTCGTGCTGCCGCGCCTTAAGAACGACCTGGTCGAGGTCATGCTCGCCTGCGCCAACTGCGAGCTCGATCAGATTGAGCTCGACTGGCGTGACGAGTGGGCCGTGGCCGTTGTCCTGACGAGCGCGGGCTATCCCGGCAGCTACGAGAAGGGCAAGGTCATCACTGGCATTGAGGATGCCGAGGCCATGGAGAACGTGACCGTGTACCACGCGGGCACTGCCGTGGTGGACGGCCAGCTCGTGACCAATGGTGGCCGCGTGCTTGCCGTGACCGCTCTCGGCGACACGTTCGAGAACGCTCGCAACCTTGCCTACGAGGCTTGCGAGAAGATTGATTTTGAGGGCAAGACCCTGCGTCACGACATCGGCCTGCGCGCGCTGCGCGGCCGCGACGCCTGGGATGCCTAAAATCCGAGAGGAATGAGACGGATGGACGAGAAGAACGAAGAGCTCGTGGACGCGCAGATCGTCGAAGAGGACGGCCGCATGTATGGGCACGCCGAGGGCGAGCCTGGTGGCGAGGTCGCTGACGAGCCGGCGCTGGTGCTGGGTGACGACGACCCGCACGATGCCGAGCTGCACGAGAAGATTCTTTCGGAGGAGTGCGCCTGGAAGGGCAAGATCCTCGACGTCCACCGTCTTGAGGTTGAGCTGCCCAACGGTCACCGCAGCGCCCGCGATATCGTTCGCCATCCGGGTGCTGCGGCCGTTGTGGCACTGACCGAGAGCGGCAAGATCGTACTGGTGCGTCAGTACCGCACCGCCATCGACCGCGTGACGGTCGAGATTCCCGCCGGCAAGCTCGATCCAGGCGAGGACCCGCTCGATTGCGCCAAGCGCGAACTGCATGAGGAGACGGGCTTTAGGGCTGGCCGTATTCGCTTTTTGACGTCGATTGTCACGTCCTGCGGTTTTTGCGATGAGATCATCCACATCTACTTGGCTACCAAGCTCGAGTTTGATGCGCCCAACCCCGATGATGACGAGTTTGTCAACGTGGACCTGGTGCCACTGCACGAGCTGATCGATGCCGTGCTCGACGGCAAGATCGAAGACGCCAAGACCGTCGTAGGCGCCTTGGCCTGTGACAGCATCGCACACAGGCTGGGCGGAACTGAGCTTTAAAAGCGAGGGCGACCCTGGGGCAAACACTACTGATTATTTGCCCCAGGGTCTTACGTTATTGTTTTATCTCCGAGGACTGCATGTTTAAGAGGTTTCTTTCGTATTACGAGCCCCAGATGGGGCTTTTTGTTGCTGATACTGTTTGTGCTCTGGTGCTTGCCGCCATTGACCTGGCGTTCCCCATTATCCTGCGCAATTTGACCGGTGGGCTGTTTACTCAGGGTCAGGCTGCCATTATGCAGGCGCTCGGCATGATCGCGGTGGGCTTGGTGCTGATGTATGCCGTCCGCTGCGCCTGCCGCTATTTTGTGAGCTATTGGGGTCACGTGATGGGCGCGCGTATGGAGTCCAAAATGCGCGAGGACCTGTTCGACCAGTATGAGCGCTTTAGCTTTGCATACTTCGACCGCAACAGCTCGGGCGACATGATGAGCCGCGTGGTCAACGACCTGTTCGATATCTGCGAGGCGGCGCACCACGTGCCCGAGTGGATCATCATCTGCGGCATCGAGATCATCGGCTCGTTTGTGATTCTCTTTACCATCGCCCCGGTGCTGGCGCTCGCCATGGCCGTGGTGACGGCGGCGTTTGCGGTCATCATGTTTTGGCAGAACATGCGCATGCGCGAGGTCTTTAGTGACAATCGCAAAAAAATCAGCGGCATCAATGCACAGCTGCAGGATTCGCTGGCGGGCATGCGCGTGGTCAAGAGCTTTGCCAATGAGGAGACCGAACGCTTCAAGTTCCGCGCCTCCAACAATCGCTATCTTTCGTCCAAGGAGAACATGTATCACGCCATGGGCGTCTATACCGCGACGTATGGCCTGCTCTCGGGTGTGCTCTATGTGATCGTGGTGCTGCTGGGCGGCTGGCTGGTCGCCCAGGGACAGCTGCAGGCGGTCGATATGGCGACCTTTGCACTCTATATTTCGCTGTTCTGCACGCCGCTCGAGACACTCGTCAATTCGGCCGAAACGTATCAGAAGGCTATCGCCGGCTTTAAGCGTATGGACGAGGTGCTCTCGACCGCGCCGGATATCCAGGACAAGCCGGGCGCCACGGATCTGCAGGTGACTGCCGGCGCCGTGGAGTATCACGACGTGTGCTTTAACTATGAGGATGTCGAGCTGGGCGAGGGCGATGCCGACGAGCGTCCCGTTATTGACCATATGGATCTGTCTATCAAGCCCGGCCAGACCATCGCTTTGGTTGGCCCCTCGGGCGGCGGCAAATCGACGACTTGTTCGCTGTTGCCGCGCTTTTACGACGTTGCCGCCGGATCCATTAGCATCGACGGTCAGGACGTGCGTGATGTGACGCAGCAGAGCCTGCGCCGTGCCATCGGCCTGGTGCAGCAGGATGTCTATCTGTTTGACGGTACGATTGGCGAGAACATCGCCTACGGCAAGCCGGGCGCTACGGCGGAAGAGATCGCCGACGCCGCCCGTCGCGCCAACATCGATGCCTTTATCGAGTCGCTTCCACAGGGCTATGACACAGTCGTGGGCGAGCGCGGCAGCCGTCTTTCGGGCGGACAGAAGCAGCGCGTTGCCATCGCGCGCGTGTTTCTCAAGAACCCCAAGATCCTGATTTTGGACGAGGCGACGAGTGCTTTGGATAACGAGAGCGAGGAGGCGGTGCAGGAGTCACTCGAAGAGCTGGCACGCGGCCGCACCACGATTATCATCGCCCACCGTCTTTCGACCATTAAGCATGCCGATGAGATTGCGACCGTTGAGCATGGTCGCGTTGTGGAGCGTGGTACGCACGAGGAGCTTCTCGCCCGTGGCGGCACCTATGCCCGTTACTATCGAATGCAGTTCGAAGGTGCGCGTGCGCACGAGCTCGACTGATTGATATGACAGGAAGTTTATGGCTGACAAGAACCCTTTGACTCCGGAAGAAGTGACGGAGTTATTCTCCGAAATCGATGCATCCGGTGTCTTGGATCCCACGCTTGCCAAAAAGCGAACCGAGCGCATGCGTGAGAAGGAGGCTGCGGCCAAGCGCGGTGACAAAGCTGCGCTAGCGCAGCTGCGCAGCGAGGACCGCGCGAGCCAGGCAAAACATATCGACCCGCTGTCCGAGGACGATCCTTCGGGCTCGCAGGTGAGCCATACCATTACGAAGACCGCGATGGCCGTGGTCATTGGTATTTTGGTACTGATCGTGGGCATGCAGATTGGCTACGGCGTGATGCGTCGTCTGAACACCGCCAACTTGTCCGAGAGCGTTTCGGTCGATACCGTTTCGACGGCGCTGAAGGGCGGCCTTGAGTGGGGCAACGGCTTTACGCAGTTCCCGCTCGACTTTACCGTCGATGAAGCCGATGAGCGTACGGGCACGGTCGAGGTGACGGTGTTGGACACATCGTCTGCCAACGAGCTCGAGCTGCTGTCCAATGGTCAGATCCAGGCCGCGGCGCTTGCGACCAACGCGCTGCTCAACGATAAGATCGACCGCGTGGTGTATAACGTTCACGCCTATATCGACGAGGATAGCAACATTCAGCACGATTCCTTCTTTGGCATGTTTCCCGCCCAGGGCCACCAGAGCGCCATTCTGACGTTCGTGTGGACCAAGAGTTCATCCAACGCCACGAATATCGACTGGAAGATGCGTATCGTGAGTATGGATGACACCATCGCCGAGCGCATTCAGAAGCAGGTGAACTCGGTGTCGTCGTTGATTGAAGACCCGGTGGTGAGCCAGACCAAGATTGACGAGGAAAGGGCCGAACGTGACCTGGAACATCGTCTGCATGGCCGCGAGATTTTCCGCGGCGGCAAGCCCGATCGCTCACCGTCCGATCTGCTGGAACAGGACAAGAAAAAGTAAGAGGCCATCATCCCGCGTGAGCCACAAGGCCACGCGGGATGATTTTTCTGGGACGGGGATTAAAAAATCATTATGCACAGAAAGTCATAATTATCATTTCGTAAACATTTCGATGAAATTAACGCCATGAGGCATGCTTGCGGTTACAATACCGCGAGGCCTAACTACACACCTTTAAGCCGGTCCTGTGAGACCGGGAAGGAGAATTATGGCGAACAACCATGCCGCGGGCGCTGCCGCCCGCACCTTCGCGCCCAGCGAGCTTTGCCAGTGTATGCTGGCCAAAACCAGCAAGGGCACCTGCGGTCCCTGCATCCTGTATCTTGAGGATGGGACCATTTTTTATGGACGTGCATGCGGCGCCGAGGGCACCGCGACCGGCGAAGTCTGCTTCAACACCTCCCTCGAGGGCTACTTTGAGGTCATGACCGACCCGAGTTATGCCGGCCAAATCGTAACCATGACCTATCCGCAGATCGGCAACTACGGTATCGACGAGACCGACGTCCAGTCGGCCTTCCCCGGCGACGACGTGCGCCCTGCGAGCGCTCCGGCTATGCGCGGTATGATCGTTCGCGACATGTGCGCCACGCCTTCTAACTGGCGCTCGGCCGTCAGCGTGCCGGAGTACCTGCGCGCTCACGGCATCGTCGCTATCGAGGGTGTCGACACCCGCGCTCTGGTGCGCCATCTGCGCGACAATGGTTCCAAGATGGGCATTATCTCGACCGAGATCTTCGACGTCGACGAGCTTGCCGAGCGTCTGGCCGCAGCGCCGACGCTGGTGGGCGAGAATCTGGTCAAGACCGTGAGTTGCCCTGAGCCCCACGCCTTTGCCGCCGTCGACCTGCCTGCCACGCATGACTTTGCACTTGCGGCTGCCGCTCCTGCCCGCCACAAAGTGGTCGCCTACGACTGCGGTGTGAAGCGCGGCATTCTGGAGGGGCTGGTCCGCGCCGGCTGCGACCTTACCGTCGTGCCGTGGGACACGCCTGCCCAGCAGGTGCTCGACATGAATCCCGACGGCGTCTTTTTGTCCAATGGCCCCGGCGACCCCGACGCCGTGGTGGAGACCTACGAGCAGGTGCAGCAGCTGATCGGCAAGGTGCCGGTCTTTGGTATTTGCCTGGGTCATCAGATGATCAGTCTGGCCTGCGGCGCCCAGATGGAAAAGCTTAAGTTCGGTCACCGCGGTGGCAACCAGCCGGTCATGAACCTGGTAAGCCGTCGCGTGGAGATCACCGCGCAAAACCATGGCTTTGGCCTGCTGTTCCCCAGCTTGGGCAAGCTTGTCCCCGAGCTTTCCGGCGGCGAGACCGAGCATGCGGCCGATGGAGATCTGCGCGTCTGGGTGCGCCGCGGCATCGCGCCGGTCGTGATGAACGAGCGCTTTGGTCGCATTCGCCTGACACATGTGAACCTCAACGACGGCACCGCCGAGGGCATCCAGCTGCTCGACGCCCCGTGCTTCTCGGTCCAGTACCACCCCGAGGCCTCACCTGGCCCCACCGATGCCCACTATCTCTTTACCGCCTTTACGCGACTCATGGACGGCGAGGAGAACTACCTGGACATCGACACCGCGAAGGACCGCCTGGCTGGCTGGAATTTCGCCGAGACCGCCGCGACCGAGACCGAGGAGAACTAACATGCCTAAACGTACTGACATCAAGCGTATCCTCGTTATTGGTTCGGGCCCCATCGTTATCGGTCAGGCCTGTGAGTTTGACTACTCCGGTGCCCAGGCCTGCAAGGTGCTCAAGGAGGATGGCTTTGAGGTCATCTTGGTCAACTCCAACCCGGCGACCATCATGACCGACCCGGGTCTTGCCGACCGCACCTATGTCGAGCCCATCACCGCCGAGTTTATCGAGCGCGTGATCAAGAAAGAGCGCCCGGACGCGCTGCTGCCCACGCTGGGCGGCCAGACCGGTCTGAACGCCGCCGTCGAGCTGGCAAAGGACGGTACGCTCGACAAGTACGGCGTCGAGATGATCGGCTGCGACCTGGCCGCTATCGAGCGCGGCGAGGACCGCAAACTCTTTAACGAGGCCATGGCCGAGATCGGCCTGGAGGTCGCGCGCTCGGGCTATGCCTACAGCGTAGCCGACGCCGAGGCTATCGCCGAGCGCGTGGGCTATCCCTGCGTACTGCGCCCGAGCTTTACCCTCGGCGGCGCCGGCGGCGGCATCGCTCACACTCACGAGGAGCTCGTCTCCATCGTGAGCCAGGGCCTCGAGCTCTCGCCCGCCCACGAGGTGCTGGTCGAGGAGTCCATCGAGGGCTGGAAAGAGTACGAGATGGAGGTCATGCGTGACCACGCCGGCAACGGCATCATCGTGTGCTCCATCGAGAACCTCGACCCCATGGGCGTGCATACCGGCGACTCCATCACCGTGGCGCCGGCGCAGACCCTCTCCGACCTGGAGTATCAGCGCATGCGTGTCGCCTCGCTCGCCATTCTGGAGAAGATCGGCGTTGAGACCGGCGGCTCCAACGTGCAGTTTGCCGTGAATCCCAACACCGGTCGCCTGATCGTCATCGAGATGAACCCGCGCGTGAGCCGCTCGTCCGCACTGGCCTCCAAGGCCACGGGCTTCCCCATCGCCAAAGCTGCTGCTCGCCTGGCCGTGGGCTATACGCTCGACGAGATCGTCAACGACATCACCAAGGCAACGCCCGCCTGCTTTGAGCCCACGATCGACTACTGTGTGGTCAAGGTGCCGCGCTTTGCCTTCGAGAAGTTCAAGGGTACCGACCCCACGCTCACCACGCGCATGAAGGCCGTGGGCGAGATTATGGCGATCGGCCGCACCTTTGAGGAGGCCTTTGGCAAGGCCATGCGCTCGCTGGAGGACGGACACCAGGGCATTTGCGCCGGTGGCAAGGAGGGTGCTGACAAGCTGAGCGACGACGAGCTTGCTCAGGCCGTGGCAACCCCGACCGAGCACCGCATCTTCTTTGTGGTCGAGGCCCTGCGCCGTGGCTGGGGCATCGCCCGCATCCATGCCATCTGCGGCATCGATCCGTGGTACCTCAACCGTATCAACGACATGGTGCAGGTCCAGGAGAGCATCCGCGGCCTGCGTGTGGAGGACATTGATGCCGACGCGATGCGCCTGCTCAAGCAGTACGGCACGAGCGACGCCGAGATTGCCGCGCTGACCGGCTCGGACGAGCGCTTTGTGCGCGCCTATCGCAAGGGTCTGGGCGTGGTTCCCAGCATGAAGACGGTCGATACCTGCGCCGCCGAGTTCTCGAGCGCCACGGAGTACCACTACAAGACGTACGAGAACATCTACCGCACGAGCCCGGATGCCAAGAAGTGCGTAGCTCCCGACGAGACCACGCCGGCGGACAAGCCCAAGGCGATGATTCTGGGCGCTGGCCCCAACCGCATTGGCCAGGGTATCGAGTTCGATTACTGCTGCGTGCACGCGAGCTACGCGCTGGCGGCCCGCGGCTTTGAGACCATCATGGTCAACTGCAATCCCGAGACCGTTTCGACCGACTACGACACGTCCGACCGCCTTTACTTTGAGCCGCTCACCTACGAGGACGTCATGGATGTCATCGATGTTGAGCGCCCCGATGGCGTCGTGGTGACACTCGGCGGCCAGACTCCGCTTAAGCTGGCGCGCATGCTCGAGGAGAGCGGCGTGAACATCATGGGTACCAAGCCCGACGCCATCGATTTTGCCGAGGATCGCGAGCGTTTTGCCGCCCTGCTCGACAAGCTGGGCATCATGTACCCGCCGGCGGGCCAGGCCACCTCGTTTGAGGAGGCCGAGGCCGTGGCCGCACACATTGGCTACCCGCTGCTGGTGCGTCCGAGCTACGTGTTGGGCGGCCGCGGCATGATGATCGCCTACGATGCCGAGCATCTGCGCGATTACATGGCCGAGGCTGCGCGCATTAGCCCCGACTACCCGGTGTATCTGGATCGCTTCTTGGAGGGTGCGATCGAGTCCGATGTCGACGCCCTGTGCGATGGCGAAGAGGTCTACATCGGCGGCATTCTGGAGCATATCGAGGAGGCCGGTATTCACTCCGGCGACTCTGCGACCTGCATTCCGCCGTTCAGCTTTAGCGAGAGCCTGCAGGCAAAGCTTCGCGAGACCACGCGCCGCATCGCGATGGCGCTGGGAGTCCGCGGCCTGGTCAACGTGCAGTACGCCATTAAGGGCGAGACCGTCTATGTGATCGAGGCCAACCCGCGTGCCAGCCGTACCGTACCGTTTATCTCCAAGGCCACCGGCGTGCCGCTGGCCAAGTGTGCGGCGCGTATCATGGCGGGCGATTCCATCGCAAGCCTGGGCCTGCCGAGCGACGAGCGTCAGCTGGACTGGTTCTGCATGAAGGAAGCCGTTATGCCCTGGGGCCGTTTCCCAGGCGCCGACGTTATCCTGGGGCCCGAGATGAAGTCGACGGGCGAGGTCATGGGTATCGCCAAGA
>OLQV01000996.1_pt1 | contig 22715 bp, 28 predicted proteins | sample 1672371 | NCBI WGS metagenome assembly OLQV01 (sample SAMEA3136676, study PRJEB25190) | human gut metagenome
AGATAGGGCAGGTGAGGACGGCGAGGTTCGTGTCGTCGTACGGCGGAGAACTGTACGACATCAGCAAACTCAACGGACGCACCGTGGCTTACGGCAGGACGACTGTGGCAGGCTCGTCGTATGTGCCTGTGACATTCGAGTTTGACTCCACCGACGGACTCCTTCCCGGCATGGCGGTGACGGCATATCTCGTCACCGGAACGCGCGGAGGGGTGATGAGCGTGCCCGAGACGGCACTCACGGAAGAGGAAGGCACCAAGTATGTATACGTGCGTCTGGACGACAACTGCTATGCCAAGCGTGAGGTGCGCACGGGTGCGGGCAACGGCGAACGCATAGAGATAACCGACGGACTGAAGCCCGGGGAGAACGTGGTGACCAAGGGAGCGATACACGTGAAGCTGGCATCGGCGAGCAACGCCATACCCGCACACACACATTCACACTGAAAACTCGCTGGAAAGGTCATAAATTGTTTGGTTTTGTTTTTATCGCACCGCCATAACCCATAATGCACTTGTCCCCTGCCGCATACCACTTCCTGCGGCATACATCATGGCTGTTGCCTTCAATGGTATAAATCAGCCCATCCTCGTACTTCTCCACGATTCCGGTATGCTCTGACACGCCATCGTCGTCCCAGTCGAAAAATATTATCATGCCCGGTTTCGGTTCGATCTTTCGGTTATACCATTTCCCCTTTTTGATGAACCAGCGAATCCCCTCATCGCAGACCGCGTATTTGGGCAGGCTGTCTGTTTCCAGCATGCCCGCTTGGTCTGCACACCAACTGACGAAAATCGCGCACCAATCGACGTGGCTGTCAAATCCGTACCACCGCCAGTAGATCTCGCCGCCTTCGTTTCCAAGCTGCGACTGCGCGATTGCCACCAGTGCGTTATTGGAATTCACTTCGCTGTCGTCATCACTTCCAAGGACGGCTGCCGCGGCGCAAAGCGGGATAATCACCGCAAGCAGAAGAAGCATCGCACCGCCGCCTGTTAGGATAAAAGAAATGACCTTTTTCGTGCCTTTTGACAGTGTTTTTATGTTTTTTACTCCTGCCGCGCCTGTTCCTTTTGATTTGCGGCTGAAAATCGGTAAGGCATACTTCCTATCGGCATAGCCTTTTTTTCGTAGGACAGAGGAAATATGGGTTTGCTTTTTTCGCCGATCCTGTAAATTCTGCCGCTGGTTTACGCTTGATGTGGTAGTTCTGCTGTTTTTCTGCACGCCTGCTCTCTTTTCGGCAGGCTGCCAAGAAAAGCCTTCCGAAGAGGAAAGGGTTTCTGCCCGTCCTCCTTGTTCGCGAAGTTTTTTGCTCTGCTGTTCCCTCTCCTTTCGCTGCATGAGCAGCTTCCTGCCCTGCGCTTTGACTGTATCCGCATACTTTCTTCCGTAGAGGCTTGCGTTTTGCGCGGCATAGTGCTCCGGAGACTCCTCTGCCTGCTCATTCGGATTTTCGCGGAAGTTCAAGTTTCGGTAATAGGCTCTATTTCGCTGAGATAGGATTTTTTCTTTTGCCTTGCGCTTTGCGTAGCGTAGTTTCCTGTTATCCATTGAGCATTCTCCTTTCCAAATCGTTTTTTGCAAACAAAAAGCCCGAGCGTTCTTTGCGTCGAGCTTTGTCTGATGTTTTTAATGTCTTTTGCTTATATCTGCGTTTCCCTATCGCGCTTCTGATAAAGCAAGCGCCGCACTTCCATGGTGTCATCAATCACAACATAATATATGGTATAGTTTCTCACATAAATACGGTAATATGGGTATTTGTGTTCCTTTTTGGAGTGATAAGGTTCAAAACTTTTCGGACACGCCTGTCTTTTTCGAATTGCTGCCTGTATCTCATTTACGAGCTTTCGCGCGGCCCCCGGATTTTTCAGTTTCAGCGAGATATAGTCTACGGTATCATTTATGTCCTGTTCAAAAAGCGGCAGAAATCTCAATTTATATTTCTTATCTGTCATGGATTCGTGCCCTAACCCTTCCGAACACTTCTTCCTCTGTATAGCGCGTAGGATCAAGTTCCGCTGCGCGATCCGCTTCATCAAGCCGCAATTCAACTTCGTCAGTCAGCGCTGCATATTGCTCTAAGCTTAGTACGACCATTGAGCCGTATCCGTTTTTGGTCAGATAGACAGGTTCTCCCTTTTTCACAACGCTTTCAATTTCGGTAAAATTATTTCTTAAATCAGAAATAGGTCTGATGTTAATCATGGCTACTGCGCCCCCTTTTTCTATTATGGCGATATTTTATCATAATTATGATAAAATATCAATAGTCATTTTGCACCCTCGCTTACCTCTGATTAAAATTTATCGGATAGTTTTGTTGTCATCAAATGGTAAAGCTTCGTATCGCGTGGGAAGCTATTTTCAAATGGTATCAGGCTGCTGCCAATTTTAAGGAGTCCATGCCCTGCGTCCACATTGGTAATATATGATAACTGTGTATCGGAAATGTTCAAAAGGCGCGCAAGTTCTTCCCGATTGGTCGCAGCTTGATTTAACATAATGACAAATTCTGAATTCGATAGCATGGTGCGCGCGATATGGGACTGAAGGAGATCCTCCACGTCCTGCGTGATACCTGTGCAGAAAGCGCCGTACTTCCGGACGCGCTTCCAAAGCTTGAATAAAAATTGCGCCGAATATTCGTACTGGAATAAAAGATAAATTTCGTCCACATAGACAAAGGTCTGCCTGCCTTTCCTGCGGTTTGCGGTAATGCGGTTTAGGATGCTGTCCAAAATCACAAGCATGCCAATCGGGCGGAGTTGCTCGCCAAGCTCCATGATATCGTAACAAATCAAGCGCTTATCGGTATCGACATTCGTCTGCTGTGCGAAAGTGTTGAGGCTTCCTTTCGTGAAAAGCTCCAGCTCCAGTGCCAGCGCGTGAGCTTCCGGCTCCGGCTGCTTTAAGAGTTCCTCTCGGAAGTCCTGCAGGGTCGGCGGCACGCCTTGATAGTTGCCTTGCAGGTAGTAGCGATACACGCTTTCGGTGCAGCGGTCGATGATGGACTGCTGCCCTTTCGTAAAAGTGTGCCCTGCGATGATCTGCTCGCAAAGCGACTGTAAGAACTGCGACTTTTCGATGATTGGATTGATTTCTCCATACTCCTTCGTCATGTCCATGGCATTGATGTGATTCGGGCTGGTTGCTGAAATTTCAATCACTTCGCCGCCTAATGCCCGTATAAGAGGTGCGTACTCTCGTTCCGGATCGATAATGAGAATATCCGCATCGGTCGCAAGCATATGACTCGTGATTTCACACTTTGCAGCGAAAGATTTGCCGCTGCCCGATACACCGAGGATAAAGCTGTTTCCGTTCAGCAGCTGCGTGCGGTCGGCAAGAATCATGTTTTTGCTGATGACATTCTGCCCATAAAAAATACCCTTTGCGTGAGCGATTTCCTGCACGCGGAAAGGGATTTGTATCGCAAGGGATTCGGTGATCAAAGTACGGAAGATATCCAGTTTCTGCATACCTGCGGGAAGCACCGTATGCAGTCCGTCAAGCTGCTGAAACTTCAAGACTGCAATCTGGCTGACACGCTCCCGCGCAAGCTCCTGCATGGATTTTGTCTGCTGATTGAGTTCGTCTAAAGTGTCTGCCGTTATGACGATGGTCAGCACCGAAAGCATCATCTTCTGGTCGCGGCTCGAAAGGTCATCGAGAAACTCCCTTAACTCCTGTCTTTGCATTTCGAGGTCATAGGGCACTTCCGCCGAAAAGTTATTGTTTGCGTTCTGTTTTCGCTGCCAGTTCGTGATATTCGTTTCCGTTCCTAAGAGCCTTGTTTCGACTTCTCTGACGGCTTTTCCTGTCGGAAGCGGAAGCATATCGATGGACAGCATCATGTTCTTGCAGCGTGTGGTCAGCTCCGTTACAAAATCATCTTTCAGGAAGTTTGCATATTCTTTGAGAAACAGAACTCGCGCGTAACGCTCGCCGAGCACGATATGGTCTTTTTGAATCTCCATGCTGTCGGGACAGATATAGTCTTTGAAGCTGTGTCCTTTCCGGCGGCTGTCTTTCAGATCGAACGCAAAGTCGCTTTCTTCGCCTGTTCGATAAAAATCGTAAAAAATCCTTAGCCGCTCGATTGCGCTAAGCTCGGTGCATTTGGAGCCGAGCTTATTTAGCTGAATGGCAAGGCTCGCACCGAAGCGGTTAAAATACTGCCTTGCATCGTCTGCGCTTTTTTCGGTGACAGTCACAGTGATGTATTTTTCCTGCATGATGGAGTTTCCCGCAGTTGCCTTGGCAAGCAGCATTTGATTGTATTCCCTGCGGTATTCGTTGAGATTATCGTCCTGCGCTTTCATAAAGATGCGATTCTCAAAGTCCGCCTGATTCAGCTTGCGGTTGTTGATGGTAATTTTCGTTGTCGCGTTGCTATCGAGGGAGTTGAGCAGGGCACAGTAGCGTTCAAACATCGTCTCTTTGTCTGCCTCCGAGGCAACCTGATAGTTGATGTCCTCAAATTTGTAGGTCCTGCTGTATTGGTTTTTCCCTACCCGAAACAGTCCGTCGTCATAAACGGTGCTGATGGGAATTGCGTCCTGCACGCTTCTTGGCAGCTTGATGTGGTCTTTTTTTCGTCTTTTTTGTATGCTCACTTTTTCTCTCCTTTGCTTTCTTGATTCTCTTTTTTTCTCCTGCTGCTTATCGTCCGCCTTTTTTCAGCTTCACCGGAGGCTCTATGCCCTGCCAGCTCTGCACACACGAAAAGCGCATAGCACAGGTTCTTCGGCTTGAAGATCAGTTTTTTTGGCGTCAATAGTTCCGTCTTGATCACTGTCCAAAGGAATTTCTCCGCGGGCATTTTGTTGTAGGTCACAAAGCCGAGCATCGCGCAGGGCAGCATGCCGAAGATACACGCCCATGACACAGCCTCCATGCCGAGCCTTCCCCGCAGCAGAAAATATATCCCGACAGATATGCCAAGTCCCAAAATAGAAAAAAGGAACTGACGCAGCGTCAGCCCCCAAAACATCGCCTCCCGGTATTCACGGATCTCCTTATTTATTTTTCGTTCCATATTGCCTCCTTTTCCCTAAGAAAAAAGCAGCCTGCGCGGGCTGCTGATCAGTATTTTTTTATCATTCTTTCTTCGGAAAGCACAAGCTTAAATTCGTATGTCTTTCCAGCGAATGCTTGTCCTTTTTTATATAGTTCCAACTCGAAATATAATCTCCGCTAACGGAAAAATCCGATTCTGACAAGAATTTTACGAAGCCATCTGTATCTGTTTTATATTCTGACGCAAAGTGGTACGCATCTTCTTCCTTCTCCTCGTCAGAACTATTCAGTTTATTATACAAAACATGGTCGAGATTGCATGACATATAGTAGGCTGCATAGGGAATGGTTCCCCAAATAACAGCAGAGGTTGATAGTTTATCCATGTTCTTACTTTTTGCCAAATTGCGCTCTGCAATTCCCTGTTTGTCACAAGTTCTGATAGCATCTACAGAATAAAACGGCTTCTCAGCTTCGTTGTCCTCTATAATACATTCCTCCGACACATAGGCTCCGTCCATGTCCATAATGTGAATGACCTGCTGAAAATGGATTTTATCAAGGTGGTTGTTCTTTGCATACAGCTTGATTTCTTCGGTAACTTTCCTCAAAATATTATTCGGAGTATTTCCCTTTCGGCTGGTAATATCGCCATGCGTAACATACACAAATACTCGATTGATGTCAAAAATATTGTTTAACAATAATTCCAACGCATCTTGATCGGACGGTCCTTCCACTATGATAAACACTACCTTTTTACGAGCCAATGCTCTCACCCGCCTCTCTGAATGCTAATGCGATTTCCGCATTGTTTGTCAAATCGTAAACGGCTTCGTCTTGCTCTCCGAGCATAATGTCACGATAGTAAAAATCTCTGAGATTATGATTTTCTTTGACGTTAGCAAGTCTGATATATCGCTTGTCCGGATTTGTAGTAGTAAATGCCACGAATCCTCTGTCTATTGTCTCCAATGGTCTAAGATTGTGGGAAGTGAAGATAAGCTGTCCCTTTCCCTTCTCGGATATGATGCGTAAAATTTCACCTAAAAGGTATTCAAAAACGCCTGAGTCCAGTTCGTCAATCGCTACCGTAATAGACTCTTGATTGTAAACAACTACAAGCAGCTGCAGAATGGAAACAATTTTTTTGATTCCTTCCGACTCATATTTCAAAGGTATTTCTCTGCTGTTTTTCCTTGAAACAAGTTCGATTCTTTTGCCAATCATGCCATTTGGCATCGTCTGGTTTCCAAGGTCTTTCACAGCAATCGTAAGCCCCGGAATGATTTTTTCAAGCACAATATTCATATTTTCAATCACGGTTTCCGTAACATGATACATATCTTCCGGTATAATCGAAGGCTTATCAATCAGCAGGGCAATCGTACCTAATGTTCCCTTTGCTTCATTTTCCTTACTTCGAATCTTGAATATGAGAGGCTGTGTGTTTAGACTTATCAGTCCTGCATTTGCTGTGTTAATAACAAACAGTTCAATATTTCCAAACTCAACCAAGGCTTCAAGCAAGGTCAGATAGTGTGACGCCTCTGTTTTCTTTTCATCGCCTGCATTCTGATTTGCTGCATTGCTTCGTACTGCGTTTAACAAGTCCTTGGAAAACACAAAGGTTTTTGCAGTCTTTTGTGACAGCTTTTTAGAAACAAGAAGGTCTGTCGAAGTCTCTTTGCTTCTGCCAACCAGAAGTTCGTATTTAGACACTGGAACAAACACTGTAGCGGTTGACTTTGTATCAATCATTTTGCCCATACGCAGTTTTCCGTCAGGGGTTCTCGTCTGGCAGTGAAATTCTTCATTTAAGATTTTCACCTTATACTTGCTTTCTTCTTCTATAAAGAGTTCTGCATTTCCATCAACCTGCACTATTTCTCTGCCCAAAGCCAAGCGATACACGACAGGATATATCGTTTCATTCAACGTGATGTCGAAGGAATATGAAATTTCGGCAGAATCAGAATCGACATTGATAAAATCAGCAAATTTGTCTGGTACTTCCATGGCACATAACGCATATTTCAGCAGTTCCAACGCATCAATCAATGCCGTTTTTCCTGATCCATTCTGACCATAAAGACCTAAAATACTCGCCTTAAAATTTTTTCGATTGTTGACGAAAGACAATTCCCCAAAGTTCACATTCTTAAAATTCTTAATTGCAACATTTGTTATCCTAACTTTAGGTTTCATAGCCGTTCCCTCCGATTCATATGATAACACATTTTACGCACATTTTTTATACAAGCTATATTATCTTACTATATTTTTTAACAAAAATCAATAAAATAATATTATTTCTATATATTTTATGCCGTTTTTTAATATTTTATGCTCGTATATTGCTTTTTTCTCCTCATATTGCCTCCTTTTCCCTAAGAAAAAAGCAGCCTGCGCGGGCTGCTGCTGAATGGTTTCATTGTTTATTTGCTATCTTCAATTCGTTATCAAGACTCATAAAGTGTGACACCTTCTCTCTTCACATTCCGATAAAACGGCAGAATGGCAAGCCGCTTCTCAAAGGTTTCTTTATCCTGCATGGTTAAGGACACTTCAATATCATCTTCCAAGCCGATTCGACTGGCAATTTTGCAAACAACATTTTGAAAGTTTTTAACATCCCCATGTCTGCAATTCATTAAAAGCATAATATCAAGGTCGGATTCCAGTGAGTAGTCACCTCTTGCATAAGAGCCATACAAAATAATCTGCTTCACAGCGCCCGGCATTTCGGCATTTACGGAAGTAACCACTTTTTTCAATGTATCTGCTACCTTTTGTGTATATGGCATATCGCATCCTCCTCTCTGATAAAAAAATTTTATCACAATTTGATTTGCTTGGCAAATGAGTTTTTTTGCGAATGTACTGTGCTCGGTCATAGTCCCATCATTTCCTTTACCACATGGTCTGCCATTTTGATTGTCCCAACGAGTATCAGCATATTAAAAATCAGTTCCCCAAGGTACGACCAGACCATGGCAACAGGCGCAGCTGCAGTGTCTACGACAGGCGGCGAAGCTGCGAAAATGGAAAAGATCACGCAGGCTAAAAGTATAATCGCGCCCTCCATGCAGACCGAGGCGTAAGATTTCAAAAAAGAAATGCCGATACCCTGCGTGGGCTGTCCTGCGACGGTCGATAAGGGAATCGGGGCAATCGCTGTGTACATGTATAGCTTAAAAAAGCGTCCATATACCGTCATAATGATGATAAACGACAGCACGGTAATCACAAGGCTGCCGATAAGGGAAACTGCCCAAAGCGGAATACTTTCAAAAAAGCCGCAATCCTCAATCGCTGTGATCATGGCATCAGGAAGGCTCATGCCCTGCGTCCTGCCAAGCCCTGCTGTTCGCATAATCGTACCGATAATGCCTTGCAGGATTGCAAAAATCGCAAGCATGAGCTCCAGTCCGTAGGTAACGACTGCTTTGGCAATCATGAAGCGGATAAAAACCTTGAGCGCCTGCTCCGGTCGTTTGACTTCTGCAAAACTGCCGCTTTCCTTTACCATTCCTGCCAAAAAAAATAGCACTAACAGTGCAATTCCAATCGCCTGCAGCGCGCCATGAATATCGACAATGACCTTCCAGATCTCGCCGCCGCGGAAATGCTCCGGCTCTTCCGTTAATAACACCCAGATCTCTGCCAGTTTCTCATTCCATGTGGTCAGTGCGTTTTGTAGATTCTGCACCACCCAGTTCTCTGACATTCCATCACCTCGCTTTCCTGTTTTCTCATCTTCGTTACCCGATAATCAGGTTCAGAATCTCTTTCGTAAAGGTAATGACTATGCCGCCCGCGAGGGTCAGGAAGCCATTGGCGCGTTGCGACGGGTCGTGGGACTTTAAGGATAAGCCAACCTGCATAATCCCAAGGCCCAGTAAAATGATCCCTATCGCGCGAATCAGCGCAAAGATAAAATCCGACAGGTTATTGACGACGGCGAGCGGATCTCCGCCCGCCTTTCCCGTTGCAAGTGCTGTCTGCGGAAGCAGGACAAAGCTTGCGGCAAAGAAGAAGCGGATTATGCCCCGCAGCCTTTCTTTTCCTGTTCCTTGTGGGTTTCGTTGTTCCTTCTCTTTCTTATTCATTTTCAGATTCCTCCAATCCGTAATTTTTTTCCAGATCTTCTTCGGTGAGTACTTCATAATCCGTTTCTGAAAGCGTGCGCTCTTCTTTCACTTCCGCGCTGTTTCCGGTATAGCGAAGCAGCACAGAGGCAATTGATTCGGTTGCTTTTCCATGGATAAACGGTTTCTCGCCGCCGTCGGTCGTTTTCTTCACATTCGGGTGCTTCAAAATGTCGTATTTGAAGTCCATAATCGGATTCTCGCCGCGGATAAATAATAGCGCATACCGATTGTCCAGTTTTCGCACCTCGTCCGGGGTTAACAGCTCCCGCCCGCTGATTTGATAGTTGGTTGAATAGTTTCCGTTTCTGCCTGCGGATTTCCCGTAGGTGTTCAGGTCTATCGTTTCTTTTCCGAGAAGCTTTGACACATATTCATGGGTTGATTGCTCGTTGCCGCCTAAATAAAGAAAACTGTCACAGTTTCCCGTAATGCTTTCCCACTCCTTTTCAAACAATTTTTTTAATTGTGCCAAGTTCTGTAAAATGATACTGACCGATACGCCGCGCGAACGCATGACGGACAGCGCCTTCTCGAAGTCATCCGGCAGGCTGACATTCGCAAATTCGTCCATCAAAAAATGTACGGGAACCGGCAGACTTCCGCCGTATTTGTGGTCTGCCAAATAAAAAAGCTGCTGAAACAGCTGGGTATAAAGAATCGATACCAGAAAATTAAAACTGGTGTCGTTGTCGGGTATCAGCGCAAAAATCGCGGTTTTCTTCTCACCAAGCATTGATAGCTCAAGTTCGTCCGTTCTGGTTAAATTCGCAAGACTTTCGAGGTTGAATTTTTCAAGCCGGGCTGCGAGCGTGAGCTGAATGGATTTTAGCGTCTTTCCCGCACCGCTGCGATAATTCTTGTAATACTTGACCGCGATGTGCTCCGGCACCCGCAGTTCAAGGTCATAATAGAGGCTGTCCAGTGGGCTGATGTATTCCTCCTCTTCTTCACTGACCGAGCCATAGCGCAGCATTTCCATGACCATCGCAAAATTCTGTTCCTCCTCCGGTGCTTCATATTTCAGATAGAAAATCAGCGCAAGAAGCAGCATCGAAGCTGCGGTATCCCAAAACGGGTCTTGCGGCTGCGCGTTCTTGGGTGTGGTTGCCTTAAACAGGTTTGTCACTAACTTCTGCACATCGTTATCGTCCTTGAGGTACACGAACGGGTTATAGCAGTGACTCTTTTCCATATTGATAAAATCCAGCACGCGCACCTCATAGCCCTTTTCCAGTAACAGCCGGCCCGTATCCCGCAGGTTTTCACCCTTGGGATCCGTCGCGACGAAGGAGGTATTGCATTGCATAATGTTAGGTTTGCAGTAAAACCGCGTCTTTCCCGCACCGCTGCCGCCGATGACGATCACATTGAGATTTCGTCTGTGTTTTCTGCCGTCAAGGCCTATGCGGACTTGCTGCGTGAGCAGCTTGTTCTTCATTGGCGGTTTCTGCATATATTTCCTGTTTACAGTCTGCGGATTCCCCCACTTCGCGGAGCCATGCTCCGCGCCCCTGCGATAGTTCTTCTGCATGCTAATATAAACGCCGATACTCCCTGCGTACACCAGTAAAAAAAGAAGGACAGTTTTTAGGCTGTCCTTACAAAATACGATGTTTGGTTTTTCAAGCGCAAGTATCATACCCTGAAGCATGCCGCCAAGTCCCTCTCCAAGGTAGGGCGCTGCGGCAAGTGCAAGATACATGACCGGAAAGGAAAAGGCGAGGTATAGCATCAGCATCGTTTTCGTTTCACCGTGCTTCATCGCAGTTCCTTTCCACCACGCGAACCTTTTTGTCCGGCGCATTGGCGGCTTTTAGAATCAAATCCTCCACCGCATCCGGCGCGCGGTTTTCGTCAATCAAATCGTTTCGATAATCGTTGAGTGCATGAATCATGATGCTTCGCTCTCTTTCGTCCATGGCTAAATGGTATCGTTTTTCTTTCATGGCACTACCTCGCGTCTTGGGTTCGACTCTGTTTTTCGTTTACTTTGGTCGCAATCTGCTTCTGCATTTCCTTCAATTTGCTGTGAATGCTGACCGGATACTCCAGGCACCTGCGGATTTCTTTCGGTTCCATGTTTTTTAGGCTTTCCGGAACGGAAATTCTCATGTCTTTATCTGCAAGACCGTATTCCCGCCGAATAAGATAGGCCCCGCACGCAGCTTGAAAGTTTTGGATTTCCGGCAGCTCCTCCTTGTTTTGTTCAAAGACTGCAGCTTTGACTTCTTCGCGAATCAATCCTTTTAAGAAGGCTTCCCGCTCTAAGCCTTTTCGCAGATAAATGGTGTTTTGTCCGCTGTCGTAAAAGACATCTTCGCCGAAAGTATGCGTTTCAACTGCTTCGACTTTTGCTTTTGAAATTCCCATAATTGCAAAGAATTTGACTTTGTCGCTGACTTCTTCTCTTCTGCGATTTTCAGGAAGCGCGGTCGTCTGTGAAATATCTAAGACCCGTTTTGTCTGAAAAGCGGTAAATGCTTCACCTTCGCGGTTTCTTGCGATATGCGGCTCTAAGATTTTGATTGCCTTCGAGTTTTTGCGGATATGCGCACCTCTGGCTTTCCAATCATCAAACTCCCTTAACTCCGCCGCGTCCGGTTTCTGCAGGAAGACTAACAGACTATTTGACACCGTATAGTTTAATCGCGCCTGCAAGCGGATATACTGATTAAAAGCTTCATCACTTGATACCGCTTCTTTTGTCGCTTCCTTTAGCATGTCAAACAGCTCTTGCCGCTCTGCCTGCTTGCGCTCGCGGTATTCATCCGAATCATATATGCCCGCCTGCCGCTGTGTGCCTCCGTTTCTTCCTGTGCTTTGGTTCTTTTCTAAGAAATCATACATCGTTTCCATATTCATGCTTAACGCTCCTTTCCTGCCGCTTTCTCTGCGGTCTTTCTCTCATAGACACTGTTCCTGCCGCTTTCCTTTTGCTTCCTTTGTCTTGCCTGCTCCCGCTGCAGCTTTTCCCTTACCGATGGCTTCTTCTCAGAAATAGGTCTGGCTGCTGTTTCCTGCTCTTTTAAGCCGCTCTTTGACGGAAATTCGCTGCTTTGGGAAGGTGTGGGGACCGACTGACTTGCAATATCGTCAAATAGCTTATCGAGTTTTCCCATGTATTCTTCGATACTCTCTTTGCTTTCGCTTTGGGCCATGCTGTCAGTCTTGCCTCGCTCTGCTTTTGCCTTTTCGATATTCTGCACGATTTCCGCGGTATCGACTGCTGCCAGTTTGAAGCGTTCGACCACACGATTGATTTTCGGTGCGTCTTCTGCGCGCGTGATAATGTCAACCGCTGCATTTTCATCTTTACTTCCCCGCTCCCGAATCGTGCAGTACAACACGCCGTACTTCTTCGCCTCCTGGAAAAATTTTTTGAGGTCTTTTTGAGGCAGGGAAAAGACGGTCAGTTCCTTGCCTGATTTCAGCATAGAGGAAAGTCGTGCTTTTCCCGCTGTTTTCTGCTCTGCCTTTAAGGCTGCCGCAAGCAGGATTGCTATTTCCTTGGCCGCTGTCCCTGTGATTTTCATCGCAACTTCCATGCCTTCCAGTGAAAATCTTACCACCTGCTCGGCTGCGTCGCCGCTGTAGTTCATCTGCCCTGCCCCCTTTCCGTTTCTCGTTTTTTGTTTTTCATGTTCTCTCTCATCTCCTGTTCCTGCTTCATCGCTTCTTTTAGGTGTTCTGAACGCATCTGAATATTTTCGCAAAGGTGTAGTTTTCGCCTGCACGCCCGTATTTCTGCGGTCAAAGCCTCCCGCTCCCTTGCAATGCGCTCTTTTTCCTCTGCGGTAAGTCCCGCTCTTCGCTTTTCGTTATATAGCTTCTTTCTTTCTACGCATAAGTCCTTCACCTCACTTTCCAGTTTCTTTTCATATGCAAAAAGCTCCTCTGCAGATTCGATTCGGTTCGTACAAAGGAGCCGTGCTTCGGCTGTAATATTGTTTAGTTTTAAGAGCTCGTCCCGATACAAGTAGTGTACGCGTCCGGGGCTTTGCCTTTTTTGAAATGCACCCAGACGGTGACAGTAATGCAGGTATCGCCCTCTTAGTCCGCTGACTTTACGCTTCGGCGTTTTCACCTTTTGGCGGCAGTATCTTCTTTCTGCCTGCAAGTTCTTCATGCCAAGCCGCTGCTTTGACTGATTTTCAATCAGCTTTTGCAGGATAGCCTCTTTCTCATATGTTTTTCCCATACGGATGAGCCGGATCGGGCGATTCCAATTCGCCTGCCGAATTGTCCAGTATTTATGACTTGGATTTGCGTCAAGTTCGTAGCCCTGTGCTTTCAACTGCCTTTGCAGCTCTTTCAGATTGCCGCACTGTGAAAGCGCCTCGTCGAGTGCTGCTCTTGCAAGATTAAGCCTGCTTGCTTTTCCGTTTTCCTCTGCTTTTGCAATCGTGTATGGCATCCCTTTTCCAATGCTCGTTTCAATCACAGACTTTTGGTGTTGCCTGCAGATTTCATCAGAAACCGTTTTCAGCTCCCGCCACTTTGTCTGGCGGCATCTTCTTCCATGCACAAAAGAAACCGAGTTGATTACAAAATGATTATGCAGACACTTCGTGTTTAAGTGCGTTGTCACAATCACCTGATACTCTTTTCCCCAAAACTTCTTTGCAAGCTCCACACCGATTGCGTGTGCTTCCTTCGGCGTGACCTCGCCCTCCGCAAAAGACTGGTAGCCATGATAGCAGATGATTCCGCCCTGCTTTTGAAACTGTTTTTTGACCATGCGAAATTCTTCTGCCGCGCTTTCCGGCTCGCAGTTGATTCCGCTGACATAATACTGCTTTTCGGTTTTTTCGTTGTTTGACGCATAATCGATGACATCTTCGATGCTGGCATCGCCTGCCCAAAGGGTATTGTCTGTTTTCTTCGGGTTTATAGCATACGCGATCGGCTGCTCGATCCTGCCTTTAACGGGCCAAATTTTCGTTACAGCCATTGTGCTACATCCGGCTCAACATACTTTTTCAAAAGCGCAAGGCGAAACGCCTTCAGCTTTTCGATTTCCTCTTTTAACTGCGTGCTGTCAACCGCTCCGCTGCGATTCAGCCTTGCTGCAATCTGATTCAGATTGTTTCCAATCGCGGAAAGCTGATTCATGTCCTGATAAAATGCCGCATCCGGTTTTTCCCGCGGCTCAAAGCCTGTGATCAGCAGCCGCACCAGTGCCGTTTCCGTTAGGCAGGTTTTCTCCGCATTCCTCCGCAGTGCCTCGGCTTCTTTACTGTTTAGCCAAAACTGCTTCTTGATTGTTCGTCCCATAGGTTCACCTCCTTAATTTTTGCAAAACAAAACAGCCCACGCATTTTTTGCAGGGCTGCTCTATAGATATGTCTTACCTTGTATTTTCCGCTCTTCTCTCATCTAAAGATTATCATTTTCAAACATAATCAAACTTGACTGATAAGTTATTAACCATATCAATTTTGAAACAAAAATGAAGATTTTCATGCTTAACTATTCTTCTCCATATTCTTGTGTCAATTTTCTTCCTTTGAAATGAACTTCAATTTTTGATAGAACTTTTGCAGGATCCATATCCTTATGATCGCTCGTAAGTTGACTTTTCTCTGGTTTTATGAAGAATTGTGCTTTTTCATCAGAATCTTTATGTCCTACATAAACAATGATTATTGTGTCTCCATCCCTGTCTGTTTTTACATCAGTTGTAATCCAGTATCCAGATTGGGTCCTTTCCTTTTGTTTAACTTCAGGAATATACCAATCATCTAGGCGTACCAATTTAGCATCTCTGAATTCAGGTATATTCAACATTCTAAGACATCTGCTTTTTAATTCTCTTGAATTTTCAATTTCCATAGTTTTATGACACTTCGGGCAGGTATATGTCGTAGAGCCATCTTCAGAGTTCTCACATTCCAGTTCAATTTCTGGATGTTTTGAGCAATGAAAATGAATTCCATCCTGAGCACAACAGTAGTATTTTTTATAGTTTCTTTGAACTGTGCGAAAATTTGTACAATCTTCAAAGGTCAATTTATCGTCATCAAACAAAGAGCATTTTCGAAATGAAATATCATCATCCAATCGGAAAATCTTCTTTTCAATCATATACAATACCTCGCTTTACTTGATTTTTTTGAACATCAGCATATAGGAAACAATAACATTATATTTCCTGCTGCTCACCTACCGCCGCCGCTATGACTTTTCCCTGAACATCTTAGACTTCTTCTGGAGAATACCTCTTCTGTCCACGCATTCTGTTTTCTTCGATTTTCAAGTGGCTAAACATTGATTATATTATATCTTTATATGCCGATTCTGTCAAAACAAGTTTTGCAAGACAGGGGTCTTAGGGGTTTCCCCTAAATGCGCGTTTTTCTCTGCAGGAGTAAAAATGCACTGCTTGCTAATTCATTGCAGCAGGATTTTCCCGTCATTTGCCTTCCGAAAAGAAAATGTAGTTTTAGCGTTCCGGCACATCTTGCGTTCGTTCCTTCGGCCGCATCACGCGGATTCCGTCAAAGGTCCTATAAAACTTCTCCGGATGCCGAAACCGTAATTCATATTTTTTAAGCTGCTCCGGTGTTAGGCTTTGGTAAGTATCGCTGTCAAAGGGCGCGCGACAGATTAGGAAGTCGCCTGCAATAATATCCATCAGTTTTCCGTCTTTTCCATAGATTGCGCGGTTCAGTGGAAGCCCTCTCAGCTTTCCTTCCTCGTTACAAACAATCACTGCATCGTCATCGAAGTTTGAAAACTGCTCAATATAGCCTCCGACTGCTTTCTGCAAATCTTCCAGAGAATCCGTAATAAAAATCCTTTCCGGCTTCTTCATCGGACAAATCAGCAGTGCCTCTATTCTTTCTTCCATTTCATCGTGCCTCCTGCTCTTTGTGTTTCGGGCTTTGCTTTTTCTGCTTTCGCTTCCTTTTCTCTTCATCCGGATTTAAAAGGTCATTTGCTCGAAAACTGTAATAATTCGCCTTGTTCTCTCCGACGATAATGTGATCCACCACAGGAATCCCTAAAATCTGTCCTGCCATTTCCAGTCGTTTCGTCGCTTTCTTATCCTCTTCCGACGGGATCAACTCTCCGCTTGGATGATTGTGCATAAAAATGACAGCGGAAGCGTTCGATAAGATACTGGCTTTGAAAACTTCGCGCGGATGCACTATAGTCGAAGTCAGTTCCCCAATACTGATGATACTCATGCTTAAAGGCTTTCCCTTTGCATTTAGATGCAAAGCGCAAAAGGTTTCCCTGTCACAGTTTCGCAGCTCCTTTTGCATGAGAAAAACGGCGTCATTCGCAGATTGAATCAATTCATTTCCAAAGAGCGGCGTATCATCAATCAGCTTTACCCGTACCACATTCAGATTCCTTTCGTCCATCCCAAATCTCCTTTCCTTCTTCTGCATTGCCATCTTCAATAATCAAAATCACATTTTCCTTCAGCCCGTTTTCAAGATAGGCTTCAAGCTCTTTGCGGTTCATGTATAAAATTTTTTCCTGCTCCATTTTGGCTCCTTTCCTCTATTTGTTTCAGCTTCATCATCAAATAATCGTTAACATCTTTCCCGCAGGGCGGCGGCGCATTGATGACTTGATAGTCGTTTTGAAATATTTCAATTATCGCCTGTGTATAGGTTCTCCCCGCATTGTCATTATCAAGGTGCAGCTTGATTACTTGGATATTTTGTTTTTCATGCAGCATATGAGTAAGAGATGGCGGCAAACCTTCCTCAACGGAAAAGCAGCAGCCGCCAAGGGATACATAATGTTCCGCTTTCCAGTCCGCGCCTCGCATTTTTTGCAAGGTTGCATAGGATAACAAGTCGATTGCACTTTCAAAGACATGAACGGTAGTAGACTTGCCTTCCGAAAAAGAAAAAGCGTAGGCTTTCCTGCTGCCTGCTGCCTCTCCTGCAAAGCGTTTTGTTCCGGTACTCCGGAGAGCCGCATAAGCAGGCTCTCCGCTTTCACTTAATCCAACAAAGACTGCGTTATGATGTGGATAAGATTCATAAATCAGTCCTTTAGAAACAAAATAGTCTATAATGTCCCTGTCAATGCCGCGCTGCATTAGATAGGCCTGCACTCGCCTGTTACTGTTTGCCCTCATCGGCAGGCAAAAGGAATTTTCGCCTTTCTCTTCCTGCAATTTTTTTTGCGGCATTTCTATCGGCTGGATTCTTTCAAGCTCCAAGATATGCAGTGCTGCTTTGCGAAACTCCCATCCTTCTACCGCGACCAGATAGTCAAGCGCACTTTTGGCGCCGATACTGCGCGACCACCAGTACCACTTACCGTGGTCGATTTTTAAGCTGTCATGCGTCCGCATGCGATAGCGATTCGGCCCGATTGGGACAAGTTCCCAAGGCTGCTGCAGCTGCAGATAGGTTAGTAGATCAAGCTGCCTTGCCTTTTGAATCATTTCATCTGCAAGCTTCGCCATTTTTCCTTTCCGCCCTTTCCTGTTTCTGATGTTTGATTTCACGGTCTGCCGTTTTCTGAAGCGAATTTAATAGCACCTCCATATAATCGGTTTCTTCCTTTAACCAGTACTGATAACAAGTTTCCAGCGGTTTCGGCAGTTTTAAAAGTGCCTTTGCCTGTTTATCATCAAGAGTGCCTTCCTCAGCGGCATACAGGATATCCCGTTTGGTTACATCTTCAAACGCGTGCTCAAGTGCCAGATTCGCAGGCAGCTTTTCAAGTTTTCCCCGAAATTCTTGATATTCTCTGTCCATTTTCCTTAGAAGTTTTTCCGCTGTTTTACCGTTCATACTCGCGCTCCCTCCTCTTTGGCTTTTCGACTACAAAGTCCTCATGCATCATCCGGATTTCTCTCGTTTTGCTGTCATAGCAGTAGACATTATCCGATAAGAAATCTTCCGGCGAAACGGCTTCCCGATTTGCAATTTTCACAAGGTCTCTGACATCGGAAAGAGTAATTTCCTCTCGCTTTGGTACAAGCATCAAATCATCTACCGACGAAGTAAGGATATAAAAAGGCTCTTTCATCCGCTGCGTAATTTGCTCCATGACATCAGGATAAAACATGACCGCCGCGCCAAGATAGAACTCGGCATTTGTCAGGTTATACAGCCTGCCGGTAAGACTTCCTGTTTCCGCTAAGCAGTTTCTCGCATTTGTAAGCGGAAAGGGACAAGCTTCGAGATTGAATAAAAGCGGCGGCAGTTTCTCCTGCATATTCTCTCTTGCTGTTTTCTCAAGTGCCTCTAAGTTCACACCCCATTGGCTGTACATTGGGTTTGTGACCTTGATACGCACATTTTCATCCACGCGTATATAAAAGACCTTTGCCAAATCCTCAAACGGCAGATAGGTCGCATCCTGTAAATAATCGGCATTCTCTTTTCGATTCACTAAGGTAAAGATTACCTTATCTTTTACAGTTTCATAATTACAAATATCTACCGTCTGCATTTTATCGGATATGTGTTTTCCCTCGGTTTCACGCTGCTGATACTCCTCTGCCATCTTTTTGAGAATGTTTCCGGCAAAGGCTCCCTTCGTGACTGCCTCATAACAAGGCGCAATCGGAAGCAGTAAGACCGGACCCGTCCCCCGCCGAATTCCGACCTTCCTTTCCGCAGGTCTGTTCGCTTTACCCACATCCTTAATTACGACCCTGCTGTCCCGATAATGTTCCGGAAAATAGGAAATCCACTCTTTTTTCAGCATCTCCTCAAATTGTGATAAGGTAATCATAGTCTGCTTCCTCCTTTTCTTCGTTTTCTCTTTGATTCAGCAGTCTGTCATAGGCTGCCACGCGCTTTTCTGCCGTTTCCGGCTTCGGTTTTACCGTTTTTTCAATGATTAGATTCATAATTATCTCCTTTTCATCTGGTATCTTTTGTCATTTCTTTTGTTCTTACTTCTTCTTCGACTTCAACGCACTCCTCTGTAATCTGCGGAATCTCCGGCTGGTCAAGATTTAATAGGCTGTCAAGCTCCTGCAGCCGCCTGCTCTTTTCCTCCAGCTCTTCTTCTCTTGGGAATGTCTTTTTCAGCTCCTCTTTTGCATTTTCCATCTGTGTCTGAACTTCCTGCAGGGCTTGCTTTGCTTTTTCCAATTTTTCCGGAATTTTTTTGATCGCATGTTCGATACGCGTAAGGTTTCCAAGTCCGTCATCGCCAAGAATCACCGCATAGTTCATTTCCGCGCGCAGCTCCAAACGATACTGGCGCTCAAAGGTATCAAAGGATAAAAACATGGCAAACCCTTTATAGCTTCCAATCTCTGCAGGGTTTGCCGATTTCATTCTCTGGCAGGCAATAAGCAGTGCCGCCCCTGCCTGTTTCTTTTCTGTGTAGATTCTTCCTTCCAGCGTCATTTCCGTAAATGTTTCTTCGGACGGCGGCAGGCTTGCAAGCAGTTCCATATCCTTCTGATAACCGAAAATCTGTTCCTTCAGCTTTCGCTCTTTCTGCGGATAGACACGCAGAAGTTCATCTTCCATTTCATAGCGGCTGCTAAGAAAATTTTGTTTGAGAACTTTCAGGCGACTGACCTGAATATCAAGATCCATTTTTTCTTTGATATACGGGTTACCCGACGCAAGCATTTTAATCTCGGCATACGACAGCGCTGCCTCATCCACATCTTCTGCAGAACGCACTGGTGCCTTTGAGGTATAGATCTGGCTGATAAACCGCTGTTTGGATTCTACAAGCTGATAAAGATAGGCGTCGAAGGTGCCTTCTGTGACATAACGAAAGATTTTTACAATTTCGTTTGTGTTTCCCTGCCGGATGATTCTTCCGCTTCTCTGCTCAAGGTCAGTCGGTCATTTTTTGCGGACAGTTCAATACATGCCTGTCTGTTTCGCTCCCTGCTCCTGCGTTTGCTCTCGTTTGATTTCTCCCTCTGTATCTTCTTGGCACAAGCAGGACAATACTTCGATATGCCAGAGCGGGGAACATATTCAACACCGCACACCGTACAATTCTTAGGCTTTAACGCTGTCCACCGCTTTGTCGGTGTGATATGTAATTCACCGACAAAGCCGATGAATTTATAGTAAATCTTGATTTCCTGCCTTACTGTCCCGTCCGCAAGTTTCTCACGTTCCGAAACAAGTATCTTGTCTATGAGTGCGTTTATGATGGTTGCGTCCAGTTCCTTAATGCCTTGATAGTTGCGGATTAGGGAGAGGAAATCACGGACACCCTGCGTCTTCTCATAGCTGTCGCTGAGCGTTTCCGTTACCTCTTTCAGCCTTGCTTCAATTTCAAGCTGTTCTTTCTGGTATTTTCCCGACATCATCTCAAAATTCCGCTCGGTAATACGCTCCATCACCTTATCTTCATAGAGTGAGGAAAACAGCCTGTCCAGTTCTGCAAGGCGTTTGTTCAGTTTTCTTTGCTCCTTTTCCAGTGCCTTTGCCTTGCTCTGGTCTGTTTCCGTGAGCCGCTTTTCAATCGCCCTCACTGCCTTTTCATCATTGACTGCCATATCCGCAAATCGGTTGATGTCGGTGAGGACAGCGTTGAACAAGTCCCTCGCTTCAATGCTGTGTGCGGTACACATGATATTACCGTATCTGCCATAATTATTGCAGGAATATTGTACGCAGTCGATGATGTCGGGGCGTTTCCTCCTGTTGGCACTCATAGCCCGCATCGCATAGCCGCAGTCCGCACACTTGATAACGCCTGCAAAGATGTTCTCAAAGCCGCCCTTGTTTTCTGGTAATCTGCGGCTTGTAATAAGCTGCTGTACGGTATCAAATTCCTCCTGCGTGACTATCCCCTCATGGGTGTCTGGTATCACTTCCCATTCTTCGGGCAGCTTAGAGGGGCGTTTCTTGCTTTTCATGTTGGCTGCAATCCGCTTGTAGCCTGCAAGGTTGCCCGCATATATCGGGCTTCTTAAAATGCCCCTCACGCTGTTCTCGCTCCAAATATAACGGTTTTCCTCGTTATCCTCAAAGTACCGCTCATAGCCTGTTGCCCCTTGCTCCACCGCATAAGCGGCAGGGCGTAGGATATGCTGTTTGTTGATGTGCTTGCGGATTTTGGCGATGCCGTTGCCCGCTAACGCAAGGTCGAATATCTCCCTTACCACATGGGCAACTTTGTCATCTATCAGCAGATGGTTGTGGTCGGCAGGGTCTTTGACATAGCCATAAGGGGCTGTTGTTCCCATGAATTTCCCCTGCTGAAACCTCGCACGGTACGCCGATTTTATCTTGACTGACACATCGGCAGAATACATTTCGTTTAGGATGTTGCGGAAAGGCGTGATGTCCATAGCGGATTTGTTTAAGGTGTCCACGCCGTCATTGACCGCTATATACCTCACGTTATGCTCTGGGAAAAAGACTTCCAGATATAACCCACAATCAAGATAGTTCCTCCCCAGACGGGATAAATCTTTTGTAATCACGCAGTTTATCAGCCCGTTTTCAATGTCCTTAATCATATTCTGGAAACTTGGTCTTTGGAAATTTGTTCCAGAGTAGCCATCGTCAACATACGTTTTTGCTAAATGCCATCCCTGCCTTTTCACATAATCCGTGAGGATGGATTTTTGTGTCGCAATGCTCGCACTCTCGTTATCCGTGCCATCGTCCTTTGATAAGCGGCAGTAAATGCCGACTTCATAAATCTTGTTCTCCGTTCTTATTCCTGCCATACTGTAAAACCTCCATATCTGTCCTAACGTTTTCATGTTCCATTGCGTACATTCTAAGCGGACAGCCCCTCATTGTCGAAGGTGTCGCCCTCGGCAATCTTCTTCCGAATATCCTCGGAGATAATCGGGACAAACGCTTCTGTAACGGTCTGTGTGCCGACATATTCACGGCTGATTATCATCTGCACTGGTGCTTTTGGCACGATACGCTTTCTCTTTTTATCTGCTTTCTTATCCTCGCCCATACTTAAATCTTCCTTTCCAGACAGGGCAGGAGAACGTCTGGAAACGCCCCGCCCTGTCAATCAGATACCATCAATCCCCGCTGTTTACTTCTTTCTGTAATGCTTCAAGGAGTGCCGCTGCTTCATCAGCGTTCAACGTGATACCCTTTCCGCACTTCTCACGGTTCGGGGAAAAGCTGCGGATGTCATATTTCGGCTCTCTCCCGTTCCATGAAATAAGATTGATTTCCTTTGTGTAGCCGCTGTCACTCGCAGACAATACGGCGATTTCCTTTACAATCTCATACTGGATTTCTTTCATTCCTTACCTCATTCTCCTTAAAATTCTGTCTTTCTTCTGTTCCAAATTCCTGCATTTACTTCCCGAAAAAAGAAGGTTAGCGGCTGTCCCTGCTCCGTTTTCTCTGCAACTCACGTTCCAGAAGTCGGATGATGGTTTCCTCCATCTGCTTCGGCGTTGTGTCCTTCGGAAAGTATTTTTTCAGTTTGCTTGTGTTGATTTTCAAGGTTTCTTTCTGGTTTCCCTTTTCCTCCGTCATAATGGAAAATATCATATCCATGTCAAGCTGCCCGCTCTGGCTCATGCTTTTCATCCGCTGTGCCTGTGAGAGTGAGGGCGTTGCTTCTTCGCTCTCCATCGTG
>OLQV01001003.1_pt1 | contig 22650 bp, 23 predicted proteins | sample 1672371 | NCBI WGS metagenome assembly OLQV01 (sample SAMEA3136676, study PRJEB25190) | human gut metagenome
ATTCAGAAAAGCCCGCGGGCTTTTCTGAATCCCGAATAAAAAATCCAATTCCGCTGATTATGCCCAGAGCGCAAGCGGAGGGCATTTCAAATCGTCCAGCCCGGAAAGGGGAGCGGCCTTTAGTGGCAATTGCCGGCGCAGCCGCCCTTGTCGGCGTGGCAGGCGTGAGAGCCGCAGCTGTGGCTCTCCTCGTGGTCGTGGTGGGTGCAGCGGGCGTTGGGGTCAAAGACCAGCGTGCCGGCAAGATAAGCCGCCGCAGCGCTGTCGGCCTCGCCGGTGATGCCGCCGCACAGCCGGATACCGGCCTGTGCCAGTGCCATCTGTGCCCCGCCGCCAATGCCACCGCACAGCAGCACGTTCACGCCGTTGCGCACCAGAAAGCCCACCAGTGCACCGTGGCCCTGCCCGTCGGTGGAGACCACCTCGGCACCGGTGATGCGGCCCTCCTCGGCGGTGTACAGCTTGAACTGCGCAGAGTGGCCGAAGTGCTGGAATACCTGACCGTTTTCGTAGGGAATTGCGATCTTCATAATAAGAGCTCCTTCCTGTATGCAATATTCTCTTTCCCTATTCTAACAGATTGCGGTGAAATAGGGAAGGACACCCGCGCTTTTTGTGCCTTTTGGAGCGGAAAACATAGCCGGTATGTAAAAATGATATCAGAAACTGCTGCAAAATGTATTATAATAGAGCCCGAAAAGAGGGTACAAGTATGAAAACAAAGCATCACGGGCAAATGTCCGAGTCCTTTCTTACGGCGGTGTTCCTTTCGCTGTCCGGCGGCTTGCAGGATGCCTACACCTATCTGTTCCGGGGCAAGGTGTTTGCCAATGCCCAGACCGGCAATATCGTGCTGCTGAGCGCCAATATCATGGATGGCCGGTGGGACAAGGTGCTGCACTATCTGGTGCCGTTGTGCGCCTTTGCGCTGGGGGTTCTGGCTGCGGAAAAAATGCGGGAGCACTTTCAGGCGATGCAGCGGCTGCACTGGCGGCAGCTGGTGGTGCTGGGCGAGGTGCTGCTGCTGTTCGCGGTGGGCTTTCTGCCGCAATCGCAGAACCTGCTGGCCAACGCCATCGTTTCTTTTTCCTGCGCCATGCAGGTGCAGGCTTTCCGCAAGGTGAACGGCTACGCCTTTGCCAGTACCATGTGCATCGGCGACCTGCGCAGCGGCGTGGAGGCCTTTTGCATCTGGCGCAAGACCCACGAGCCCCGCGCAAAGGACAGAATGGTGCGCTACTTCGGCATCATATTCCTGTTCGCGCTGGGGGCAGGGCTGGGCAGCAAGAGCGCGGCGCAGCTTGGTGGCAGAGCCATCTGGATCTCCTGCTGCTTTTTGCTGGTCAGCTTTGCGCTGATGTTCATCCGGGAGGAACTGGAAGAGAACCCGGTCATCGAAAAAGATCTGACTGCCATCCGGCAGGAGACCCGGGAGATCGACCGCACCCTGAAGCAGGAACTGCAGGAGGAGCAACGGGAGCTGACGCAGAGCACCCGGAAATAACAAAAAAGGGGCTGTTGCACATCATTGGTGCAGCAGCCCCTTTTGGCTGAAAGCTGTCGGAACAAAAGGCTTCCCCCGACCGGGGGAAGCCTTTAGCAGAAACCGTTAGGATTGCAGTCGTGTAATAACGCCCGGAGGGGCGGCTTTATTTGTGTTCTGCGCTCCGTGCCCCGGCCTTGGTCAGCAACTGCTGGAACTTGCGGGCGGCGGTGTTCAGCGGCCGGTGATGGTCGTAGACAAGGCAGATGGAGCGGGAGGGGATGATCTCCTGCAAGTGCAGCTGCACCAGCTCTCCGCTGGCCAGCAGGGGTGCTGCCATGGGCTCCGGCATAAAGGCCAGGCCCAACTCGCTTTTGACCAGCGTGAGCATCTGGTCGGTGGTGGCGGCTTCGGTGTCCGGTTTCAGCACCGCGTCGTGCTCCAGAAAGAACTGCCGGTAAAAGCTGCGGGTCATGCTCTCCTCGTTCAGGCAGATCAGGGGATAACCGGCCAGTTCCTTCAGGTTCAGGGTCTGGCTGGCCAGTGCCGTAAAGGTCCTGCCGCCCACAAGGACTTCGTAAAAGGACATCAGCTCTACCATTTTCAGCCCGTTTTCCACCTCTGCGGGGGTGGTCACGATGGCAAAATCCACCTCGCCGTTGCGTACCGCCTGCACCGCCTGCGGAGTGGAGTGGTTGGAGATGCGCAGCCGGATGCCCGGGTACTCGGTATGGAAAGCGCGCAGCTTTTCCGACAGGTAGATGTTTAAAGCGGTCTCGGTGGTACTGATGCTGATGGCACCGTGCTCCAGCGTGGCGGTGGCGCTCAGTTCCTCCTCGGCATCCTGTATCTGCACCGCTGCCGAGGCAATGCGGGAATACAGCAGCTCTCCCTCCGGCGTTAAGGTGACGCCCCGGTTGGAGCGGATGAACAGCACGCAGTTCAGCTGGCTTTCCAGCCGGTTCATGGCGTGGGTGATGTTGGGCTGATTGTTGCCCAGCACCCGCGCCGCGCGGGTGAAGTTCTGATATTTTGCCACATAGTAGAAAATCTTGTAGTATTCCCAGTCCACATACATAGGTGCAGCCTCTCTTTCCTGTCGGGCTTCCGGCGCGGCCAGCGGCAGAAGCGGCTTTATGCTCTTCTTGTATCATAGCACGGCGCGCCGGAATTGCAAGCGCTTTTTACGGTGCGGCTGTGCCGGATGCGGGCAGCAGCCTCTGCAATGTAAAAAACATATTGCTGCTATACACAGGATACTTTTTACATATTCTCTGCACGCTCGTATAATAAACATCGCGAACAGGAAACAAGAATGAAAAGAAGGTAAATGAAGTTTATGCTGACCGCTGTTACTGGAATCAACTGGGGCGATGAGGGCAAGGGCCGCGTCATCGACCTGCTGGCCGAAAATGCCGATATCGTTGCGCGCTATCAGGGCGGCAACAATGCCGGCCATACCGTTGTGACCGAGAAGGGCAAGTTCATCCTGAACCTGCTGCCCTCCGGTATCCTGCACCCGGAGGTGACCTGTGTGCTGGGCACCGGTATGGTGATCGACCTCGAGCATCTGGCCGGGGAGATGGAGGCCATTGAAGAGCGCGGGGTGAAGGTGGAGCCGGAGAACCTGAAACTCTCCGATAAGGCTACCATCTCCATGCCGTGGCACAAGGTACAGGATGGGCTGGAAGAGGACCGCCTTGCCAAAAAGGGCAGCGCGTTCGGCTCTACCCGGCGCGGCATTGCTTACGCTTACAGCGACAAGTACCGCAAAAAGACCCTGCGTCTGGGCGACCTTTTGCATCTGGACGAGGAGCGCACCCAGAACCGTCTGCACATGATCTTGGACGCCAAAAACATGGAGCTGGCGGGCTGCTATCATCAGGAGCCCATGAGCTACGATGCCCTGCTGAACTGGTGCAGGCAGCAGGCAGCGTACTTTGCGCCCTTCATCTGTGATGTAGGCGCTTTCTTGCAGCAGGCGCACGACAGCGGCAAGCGCATCGTACTGGAAGCGCAGCTGGGCGCAATGCGGGATATCGACTACGGCATCTTCCCGTTCACTTCCAGTTCCAACACGCTGGCGGCCTACGCGCCGCTGGGTGCGGGCATCCCCAACTGCAAGCTGGACCATGTGGTGGGTGTGCTGAAGGCCTACTCCACCTGTGTGGGCGCTGGCCCCTTTGCGGCAGAGAACGCAATGGGCGAAGCGTGGAACGAAAAGCTGCGCAAGGCCGGCGGCGAGTACGGCGCGGCCACCGGACGTCCCCGCCGGGTAGGCCCCTTTGACTGCGTTGCCAGCCGCTACGGCCTGCAATGTCAGGGTGCGGACAAGATCGCGCTGACCAAGCTGGACGTGCTGAGCAGCATGAAGCAGATCCCGGTCATCACCGGTTACAAGCTGGACGGCGTGGAAGTCCCCCGCTTCGACACCCTGTCCGACCTTGACCGTGTGCAGCCGGTGGTCACGCTGCTGCCCGGCTGGAACAAGGATATCTCCGGCTGCCGCAGCTGGGCAGAGCTGCCCAAGGAAGCCAAGGCCTATGTGGAGTTCCTTGAAAAGCAGCTGGGGCACGAGATCCAGTTTGTTTCCACCGGCGCGGAGCGCGAAAAGTTTGTGCTGAAGGGAGAATGGCTGTGAGACATTTTATTGAGCCCGGCAGCTTTTCTCTGGCTGAGCAGCTGGCACTGCTCGACCTTGCCGACCGGATGGAGGCCGACCCCGCGCCCTACGCCCACCTGTGTGACGGCCGCATTCTGGCCACCCTGTTCTACGAGCCCAGCACCCGCACCCGCCTTTCCTTCGAGTCCGCCATGCTGCGGCTGGGCGGCAAGACGCTGGGCTTTGCCGGGGCGCAGCTTTCCAGCGCCAGCAAGGGCGAAACGGTGGCCGATACTGCCCGTGTGGTAAGCAACTATGCAGACGTCATTGCCATGCGCCACCCCAAGGAGGGCGCACCGCTGCGGGCGTCCATGTATGCGCGGGTGCCGGTCATCAATGCAGGCGATGGCGGCCACGCCCACCCCTCCCAGACTATGATCGACCTGATGACCATCCGCCAGCGCAAGGGGCGGCTGGATCATCTGACCATCGGCTTCTGCGGCGACCTCAAGTTCGGCCGGACGGTGCACTCCCTCACCGCCGCGCTGAGCCAGTTCGAGGGCAACCGGTTCGTGTTCATCTCGCCCGAGGAACTGCGCATCCCGCAGTACGTCAAGGACGAGACCCTGACCCCGCTGCACCAGAACTACAAGGAGACCGCCGACCTTGAGGCCGAGTTGCCCGGGCTGGACGTGCTGTATATGACCCGCATCCAGCAGGAGCGCTTTTTCAACGAAGAGGACTATCTGCGGTTGAAAGGCTGCTATGAACTGGACGAAAAGCTGCTGCAGGCGGCACCGCCCACCATGCCGGTGCTGCACCCGCTCCCCCGCATCGACGAGATCAAGCCGGACGTGGACAACGACCCCCGCGCCGCTTATTTCGATCAGGTGCATAACGGTGTGTATATCCGCATGGCCATTATACTGGCGCTGCTGGGCATCCCCGACCCGCTGACCGGGAAAAAGGTATTGGAAAGTTTATAAATTGGAAACAGGGCTGCTGCACAAAGCAACGTGCAGCAGCCCTGTTTTTGCGTCTCTCGCCTTTACGCCCCTTCCGTGAAAAGACAATTCTGGAAAATCCGCAGATTTTCCAGAATTGCGAATTTTAAATAATTCTTCCGCTGAATATGCCCAAAGCAACGGGGAGGGCATTCCAAATTTTCCCGCTACCCCCGCAGCGGCGGGTCCGGCACAAAGATCATGGTGCCCCGGGCAGAAAAAAGCAGCTGCGGCATCATGCAGCTGTACCCCAGCCACAGCACCGCCAGAATGCACAGCACCAAAAGCACCCTGCGCAAAAGCACCGGATGCCGGGCGGGGGAATAGCGTTTTCTGCGGTCACGCTGCATAGGCTGCGTCCTCCTTTTTCAAGGCTTTGCCCAGCTTATGCTGCGGCAGAAAGAATTGTGCACAAGCGGGGTTTGTGGTAAGATAACAGGGAAGAACCACGGAGGAACTGCTTATGCTGACCATTACACTGCTGGGCACGGCTGCCACCATGCCGCTGCCGGAGCGCGCCCTGACCGCCGCGGTGGCGGAGTGCGGCGGGCACAGCCTGCTGCTGGACTGCGGCGAGGGTACCCAGACCGCTGCCCGCCGCGCCGGGGTGAACCTGATGCGCGCAGACGCCATCTGCCTGACCCACTACCACGGGGATCATATTTTTGGTCTGCCCGGGCTTTTGCAGACCCTTGGGGCGCAGGGGCGCACCCGTCCGCTGGTGCTGCTGGGGCCGGAGGGGCTTTTGGAGGTCTGGCGGGCAGTGTATGCTCTGACCGGGCCGCTGCCCTACGCGGTAAAGCCGCTGGTCTGCCGCGCCGGGCAGCCTGTGGCGCTGGATGCTCTTTCGGATGGATGGCCCGCCGGGGCAACGCTGCTGCCGGTGGCAACAAAGCACCGAGTGCGCAGTCTGGGCTACCGGCTGGACTTGCCCCGGGCGGGTAGATTCGACCCGGAAAAGGCGCGGGCGCTGGGCGTACCGGTGACCCAGTGGCGGCTTTTGCAGCGGGGACAGGCTGTGCCGCTGGCAGAGCGTATGGTGCAGCCCGCCGAGGTGCTGGGCGCACCCCGCAAGGGGCTGCGGTTCGTCTTTTCCGGCGACAGCGCCCCCTGCCCGGCGCTGGAACAGGCGGCGCAGGGGGCAGACCTGCTGCTCTGCGATGCCACCTATGCCCTGCCGGAGCAGCAGGAGCAGGCCGCGCAGTGGGGGCACAGCACCTTTGGCCAAAGCGCAGCGCTGGCGGCAAAAGCCGGGGCAAAGCGGCTGTGGCTGGTGCACTATTCCCCCATGATTACCGACCCGGAGGAGCATCTTGCACAGGCGCAAAGCATCTTCCCGGCGGCAGAATGCGGCTTTGACGGCAAACGCATCACCCTGCATTACGAGGAGAACGAGGAATGAAGCTGACACTTGACCCCGGGGCAGCTGCCCTGCTGGACGCCCTGCACGCGGCGGGCTACGCAGCCTATGCCGTAGGCGGCTGCGTGCGGGATAGCCTTTTGGGGCGCACCGCCCACGACTGGGACCTGTGCACCAGTGCCCTGCCGCAGCAGGTGATGGAGCTGTTCGGCGCGCAGCGGTGCATCCCCACCGGCCTGCAGCACGGCACCGTGACCATCAAGTACGGCTGTACGAGACCACTACCTTCCGCACCGAGGGCAGCTATACCGATGGCCGTCACCCGGACGAAGTGCGGTTCGTACCGGACGTGCGGGAGGATCTTGCCCGGCGGGATTTTACCATCAACGCCATGGCGTATAATGAAGCCGAGGGGCTGGTAGACCCCTTTGGCGGGCAGGCAGATTTGCAAAACGGTCTGCTACGGGCGGTGGGTGAGCCACAGCAGCGGTTTACCGAGGATGCGCTGCGTATCCTGCGGCTGTACCGCTTTGCGGCAAGGTTCGGCTTTGCGCTGGATGCAGCCACAGCCCGGGCGGCGCGGCAGTTGGCACCGCACTTGGACTGCATCTCTGCAGAGCGCATTCAGGAGGAACTGGCAAAGCTGCTGGTTGCCCCGCAGCCGGGGGCGTATCTGGAACCCGCCGTGCTGGCGGTGGTGCTGCCGGAGTTGACCCCGGCGGCGCTTGAAGCCGCAAAGCCGGTGGTGGATGCCTGCCCGGCGGGGGAGGAGAACCTGCCGGTACGCTGGGCTGCGCTGCTGGGCGCTCTGGGCGAGGCCGACACCCGCCGTGTGCTCAAACGGCTGCGCTGCTCCAATGCCTGCATCGAGGAGACTGCGGTATTAGTGCGGGAAACGGCAGGGGAGGGCGTGTGCGGGAGCTTTCTCCTCGGACACGAGTTCGAGTTGCGGCACCCAACGGATGCTTCGTGCCTTGAGCAGCACTCGCATCCTGCTGGCCGCTGCCCCAACAGCAACTCCTTGTTTCCGCCGCAGGCGGCAGTCGTTGCTGTTGCAGGCCATTCCATCGCCCGCCCTACTGCCTGCGGCAGCAGGGTCCCACCCCAGCGGACGGTCCTCGGAGAAACTCCCGCACACGCCCCGGAACGCGCCAGTGATATCCACATTCGGCGGCTTTTAGGCCGATATGGGCTGTGCACCGTGGAGCGGCTGTGTGCGCTGTGCGCGGCGCTGCGCCCGCAAGCTGCCCCGGCTTGCGCCCTTGCGGCGCAGCGGGCACGGCAGCTGGAGGCTGACGGCGTATGCTGCCGGGTGAGCCAGCTGGCGGTGAACGGACGCGACCTGATGGCGGCGGGCATCCCGGCAGGGCCTGCGCTGCGCCGGGTGCTGGAGGCGCTGCTGGACGGCGTCATCCGTGCAGAATACCCCAACGAAAAACCGGCGCTGCTGACTGCGGCGCAGAAAATTATAGCGTCTTGACAAGCGGTTTATGCTGCGGTAGTATTATACTACTGCTTTAGTATGTTGAACCCATAAAAGGAGAATTTATGACCACTCAGAACCCTGCAAACCGTCCCCGCGCCCTCATTGCCATGAGCGGCGGCGTGGATAGCTCGGTGGCGGCCTGTCTGATGCAGCAGGCAGGCTACGACTGCACCGGCATCACCATGCGGCTTACCCACAACGAAACGCTGGGACAGTCCGGCTACCAGACCTGCTGCTCGGAAAAGGATATCGAGGACGCCGCCGAGGTGGCCTTTGCGCTGGATATGCCGTATCAGGTGCTGGATTTCACCGCCGATTTCCGGGCGCAGATCATTGAAAAGTTTATCCGCGTCTACGAGGCGGGCGGCACCCCCAACCCCTGCATCGACTGCAATAAATATATGAAGTTCCGCCACCTGCTGGACTGGGCGGAAGAACACGGCATGGAGTATGTGGTCACCGGCCACTACGCCCGGGTGGAGCAGGATGCAGCCACCGGCCGCTGGCTGCTGAAAAAGGGCTTGGACGAGGGCAAGGATCAGAGCTATGTGCTGTATAACCTCACGCAGGAGCAGCTGGCACATATCCGCCTGCCGCTGGGTGCGCTGCATAAGACCGAGGTGCGAAAGATCGCGCAGGAGCACAGCTTTATCAACGCCCAAAAGCACGACAGTCAGGATATTTGCTTTGTGCCGGACGGCGACTATGCCCGCTTTATGGAGCAGTTTACCGGCAAGCACTACCCTGCCGGGGATTTTCTGGATCGGAGCGGCAAGGTGGTGGGCACCCACAGCGGCGCAGTGCGCTACACGCTGGGGCAGCGCAAGGGGCTTGGCCTTGCGCTGGGTGCGCCGGTGTACGTCTGCGGCAAGGATATGCAGGCCAATACCGTTACGGTCGGGCCGGAAAGCGAGCTGTTCGACCGCATCGTCTACGCAGAGGATGTGAACTGGATCGCCATTCCGGCGCTGACCGGGCCGCTGCGGGTCACCGCCCGCACCCGGTATCATCAGGCCGAACAGCAGGCCACCGTCTACCCCGCAGAAAACGGCTTCCGGTTGGAATTCGACCAGCCCCAGCGTGCCCCCACCCCGGGACAGGCTGCCGTGCTGTATCAGGGCGATGTGGTGCTGGGCGGCGGCACCATCACCCGCGTAGAAAAGTAAGGAGAACAAAATGCAGGATCAGTATTCCCGCACCCAGCTGCTGCTGGGTGCAGAGGCTATGGAAAAGCTGCACCACGCCCGGGTGGCAGTGTTTGGCATCGGCGGCGTGGGCGGCTACACGGTGGAGGCACTGGCACGTAGCGGCGTGGGCGCACTGGATCTGATCGATGACGATAAGGTCTGCCTGACCAACCTCAACCGTCAGATCATCGCCACCCGCAGCACGGTAGGGCAGTATAAGGTGGATGTGGCAGAACAGCGCATCCACGATATCGACCCCAACATCAAGGTGACCACCCACCGGTGCTTCTTTGGCCCGGAGACGCAGGACGACTTCGACTTTACCCAGTACGACTATGTGGTGGACGCCATCGACACCGTTACCGGCAAGCTGGCGCTGGTGATGAAGTGCAAGGAGGCGGGCACCCCCATCATCTGCTCCATGGGCGCAGGTAACAAGATGGACCCCACCCGCTTTGAGGTGACTGATATCTACAAGACCTCGGTCTGCCCGCTTGCCAAGGTGATGCGTACCGAGTGCCGCAAGCGCAAGATCAAGCACCTGAAGGTGGTCTACTCCAAGGAGCCTGTCATGACTCCCATCGAGGATGACTCCATCAGCTGCAAGGACCACTGCATCTGTCCCCCGGGCACTCAGCGCAAGTGCACTGCACGGCGCACCGTGCCGGGCTCCAATGCCTTTGTGCCCTCGGTAGCCGGCCTGATCATCGGCGGCGAGGTTGTCAAGGACCTTGTGGGCTTTGTACCGCTGAAGGGGTAAAAGATATCAAAAAACGCCAACATCTACACGGTTTTTGCAGATGTTGGCGTATTTTTTTGCACGCAGCAGCGTTCCATAACATAAAATTGCAATCAATTTGCAATTTGGTGTTGCAATTGGGAAGGATATCGTGTATAATCTTCCCTGCACGAAAATGCAAACTGATTGCAAATTGTTGAGAGACGACCCCATGCGGGTCTTTGGAGCGATTATTTATGGAACTGTTTCTGGATGTTTTGGGCGAAACCTTGGTGGATACCGCCAAGATGCTGCCCTTTCTGTTTCTGGCCTATCTGCTGATCGAGTATATCGAGCACCGCCACGGTGAGCGCATCGAGGCGCTGCTGGCAGGCGGCGGGCGCTGGGGTGCTGTGCCGGGCGCGGTACTGGGCTGTGTGCCGCAGTGCGGTTTCTCCGCCATTGCGTCCAACTTCTACGCCTCCCGGGTCATCACGCTGGGCACGCTGATGGCAGTGTACCTTGCCACCAGTGACGAAGCGATCCCGCTGCTGGTCTCCATGCCCGCCTACTGGGATAAGCTGGCCGTCCTGATGGTCATCAAGGTGGTGTACGCCATCGTGGTGGGCTTTGTGCTGGACTTTGTCCTACGGGGCGTGCTGCCCAAAGGGCTGCGGGGCGGCTACACCGGCCATGCGGACGAGGTGGACTGCCACGAGGAGCACGGCGATGCCGAGGGCAACGAAAAGCCCATCTGGCAGGCGGCGCTGCGCCACACGCTAGAGATCTTTGTGTTCATCTTCGCCTTCGGTCTGGTGTTCGGCATGATCGTAGAGGGCGTGGGCGAGGACGTGTTTGCCGAGGTGCTGGGCGGCATGGGCTTTTTCCAGCCGGTGGTGGCGGCTCTGGTGGGGCTGATCCCCAACTGCGCCGCCAGCGTGCTGCTGACCCAGCTGTATGTGGAGGGTGCGCTGCGCTTTTCCAGCCTTGTGGCGGGGCTGTGCACCGGTGCGGGTGTGGGTCTGGCAGTGCTGTGGCGCGCCAACCCCTCGTGGAAGCAGAACCTCTTCATCACCGGTCTGACATGGGCCGCCGGTGCCTTTGTGGGCGTGGCGATGCAGGTGGTCGTGGCGGTGTTTGCCTAACGATAATAATATTTTGAATTTCGGGACAGTGGGATGCCTGCGGGTATTCTGCTGTCCCATTTTTCTTTTCCCCCTCTCCCGCTGGACTTTGAAATGTGTTATACTGGGGGAAAACGATGCACACAGGAGAGATGACCATGCAATATAAGATTCTGGCAAGCGATTACGACAACACGCTGATGCCCTTTGGCGAAGCAAAGCCCCGCCCGGCGGTGGTAAAGGCGGTAAAAAAGCTGCAGGCCGCCGGGGGTAAGTTTGTGCTCAGCACCGGCCGCTCCTACCCGGGTATCCGGGATAAAAACCAGCTGGGCGGCATCCGGTACGACTACGCCATTACCTGCAACGGTGCCTGCGTGGTGGACAGGCAGGGCAACGTAATAGCCGAGCATCCGCTTACCAGCGAGGAGATGTATGTGCTGGTGGATTTTTGCGAGGATTATAACTACCCGCTGCAATTCAACTTCCGGGATGCCTATTACGCCTACTGCGAGTACGAGTATCTGCACACCGGCTATCAGATGATGAACAGCCCCGGGCTGGACTGCGTGGACGGCGAGGATCAGGACAGGCATCTGGTGGATATGCCCCACGCCGCCTTTGCCGCCATGCCGCCGCAGGAAGTGGAGCGCTTCCACGAAAAATACGGCTACCTTGGCCTGCACTGGATGCAGACGGGCGCGCAGAACGCGGACGGCTACTGCTACTACGATATCGTGCGCGGCGGCGTGGATAAGGGCGTAGGGCTTGCCGACCTGTGTGCACAGATGGGGCTTACGCTGGCGGATGCCGTGGCTGTGGGCGATTCTGCCAACGATGTGGGGATGCTGAAGGCAGCCGGCCTGAGTGCCTGCATGGCAAACGGCACCCCGGACGCCAAGGCCGCTGCCGACCGGATCATCGGGGACGTGCGGGAGGATGGCGTGGCGGCGCTGATCGAGGAACTGTGGTTCGATGGCCCCCGCGCGGAGCCCTCCGGCAAGGACTTTGGCTCTGCATGGGGCAATATTGAAAGCGCAGGCGGCAGCTTATGAGCTTTGCACCGGTGTACGATGACCGCAGCCGGGCGCTGATCTTGGGCACATGGCCCAGCCCCAAAAGCCGGGAGATGGCCTTTTACTACGGCCACCCGCAAAACCGGTTCTGGCCGCTGCTGGCGGCGCTGACCGGGGAGCCGCTGCCCGTGCGGGAGGATATCGCCGCCAAAAAGCAGCTGCTTTTGCGCCACGGGCTGGCGCTGTGGGATACGCTGGAAAGCTGCACCATCACCGGCGCATCGGATGCCTCCATCCGGAATGTGGTGCCCAACGATATCGCCGGGCTGCTGCACAAAGCGCCCATCCGGGCGGTGTTCTGCAACGGTGCCACAGCTTACCGTATCTATACAAAATATCAGCAGCCGCTTACCGGCATCCCGGCTGTCCGTCTGCCCAGTACAAGCCCCGCCAACGCCGCCTGCAGCCCCGCCCGGCTGGAGGAACTTTGGGGCGCTGCGCTGGCGGACTGGATCGTAAAATGATGACAAGGCTGTAAATTCTTTTGCGGGATACTTGCGTTTTTTTGCGGACGTTGTATTATGGATATCATAAGGGGCGCACTGCCCCGGACAAGGAGAAATGACCATGAGCAAGATCATCCGCACCCAAAAGCCCAGCGTGCTGCCTTTTTACGCTATGGCGCTGGTGTTCGTGGTACTGTGCGCGGTGCTGCCGGTATACAAATTATGGGCGCTGCTGGTGGCGCTGGGCGGTGCCGCCGTGGCCTTTGGCGTGGCAAAAAAGACCTGCCCGCCCCGGGTGGTGGAGCACGAGGTACCCTTCCACACCGGTGTGGAGGATGTGGACCAGATGCTGACCGATATCCAGCAGAAGCTGGACACCCTGCACGCACTGAACGAGGCTTTGCCCGACCCGCAGCTGTCTGCCGCCATGACCCGCATGGAAAAGGCGGGACGCTCCATCGTGGAAGCCGTGGAAGCAAACCCCGCCAAGGCAAAGCAGGTGCGCCGGTTTGCCAACTACTACCTGCCGGATGCCGTAAACGTTCTGCAGCAGTATGCCAAATTGGCAAAGCAGGGTGTGCGGGGCGAGAACGCCGCCGCCATCCGCGCCGAGGTGGAGCACAACGCCGCCTCCATTGGCACGGCTTTTGAAAACCAGCTGGATGCCCTGTACGCGGCAGAGAGCATGGACCTGTCCGCAGACCTGACCGTTTTGCAGAATATGCTGAAGGGGCAGGGTCTGAGCAAGTAAAAACGGAACATCCCCTCGGGATTTTGAAAGGAAGGAATCACTTATGGCTGACAATACTCTGAACTTTGATCTGGATGCCCCCGCAGTGCCCACCCTGACGCTGGACCCCACCCCCGCTGCTGTGCCGCAGGAGGAAAAGCCCGTCGCAGCTCCCGCCCCGGAAGCACAGGTGACCCTGACCCCCGAGGAGCAGGCTATGGTGGATCAGTTTGCCCAGAAGATCGATATCACCAACAGCCAGCAGGTGCTGCAGTACGGCTCTGCCTGCCAGAAGAAGATCGGCGATTTCTCCGAAGCAGCCCTCTCCAAGGTGTCCACCAAGGATCTGGGCGAGGTGGGCGATATGATCACCAACCTCATTGGCGAGCTGAAGAGCTTTGATGCCAACGAGGAGCAGCAGAAGGGCATTATGGGCTTCTTCAAGAAGAAAACCAGCCAGCTGGATGCCCTCAAGACCAAGTACGACAAGACCGAGACCAACGTGGAAAAGATCCAGTCCATGCTGGAAGCCCATCAGGTGCAGCTGCTCAAGGATATCGCCATGCTGGACAAGATGTACGAGCTGAACATGGCCTACTTCAAGGAGCTGAGCATGTATATCCTTGCCGGCAAGAAAAAGCTGGCCGATGTGCGTGCCAACGAACTGCAGCAGGCTATGGATAAGGCCAAGGTCTCCGGTCTGCCGGAGGATGCACAGGCCGCCCGCGACCTTGCGGACCAGTGCGAGCGCTTTGAGAAAAAGCTGTATGATCTGGAACTGACCCGCAACATCAGTTTGCAGATGGGCCCACAGATCCGTCTGCTGCAGAACAACAACACCATGATGGCGGAAAAGATCCAGTCCACCATCGTGAACACCATCCCGCTGTGGAAGAACCAGATGGTGCTGGCACTGGGTCTGGCACACAGCCAGCAGGCCATGCAGGCCGAGCGCGCCGTGACCAACATGACCAACGATCTGCTGAAGAAGAACGCCGAGGCACTGAAGCTGGGCACCATCGAGACCGCCAAGGAGAGCCAGCGCGGCATCGTGGACATCGAGACGCTGCAGCAGACCAACAAGAGCCTGATCGAGACGCTGGACGAACTGAACAAGATCCAGAGCGAGGGCCGCGCAAAGCGCGCCGCCGCCGAGCAGGAGCTGACCCGCATCGAGGACGAACTGAAAACCAAAATGATGGAGATCCGGAGCTGAAATGGCAAACGCTGATTTTTCTCAGAACAAACAAACCGCTCCCGGCGGTTTTGACGCGGGCAGCTACCGCGAAAAAGCAAAGCCGGAGCAGACTGTAAGGCTGACGCCCCGCCAGCAGAAGCTGGCCGCACTGGAAGCAAAGCTGCCCGCAGCGCTTTCCACCCGGGCGGCGGCGCTGGTCTTGAGCGTAGTGGTGATGCTGGCCGCCTTTTTCGGCTTTGGCAGCGCCAAGCTGCGGGGCAAGTACAACACCGCCCGCCAGTGGTTTACCGCAGGGGTCGCCGCCGACAACGGCTATAACCTGAGCGAGGAGCTGACCACCCGGGAGAATACGGCGGCGAACATCCTGACCACCGCCTCCAATACTCTTGGTGCAGACAGCGCCGAGGTGCTGGCTGCACAGACGGCTCTGAACGATTTCTCCGCTTGTCTGCAGGCGGTGCAGAACGGCGGCAAAAGCCAGTCGCTGACCTCGCTGCCCTATTATCAGGGCAGCGCGATGCACGCGCTGTATCAGGCCGACCAGGCACTGGGCGCTGCCATCGACCAGCTATATGCAAAATTGCAGGAGCAGGCCGCCGACCCCATGAAGATGGGCGCGGTGCAGGGGCAGTACGGTCAGTTCAACAGCGCAGCCACCATCATTGGTACTTTGCAGTACAATACGGCGGTGTATGAATATCAGAAGGAAGTCGGCGGCTTCCCGGCCAGTGTGCTGGGAGCTTTGTCCGGCGTGAAGGAGGTTGAACCCTTCGCATGAAAAACTTTGCAAAACGCATCAGTGCACTGGTGCTGGCCGTGGTGGTCAGCGCGGCGGTGTTGTGCCCGGCGGCCTTTGCTGCCCAGCTGCCCAGCCTGCCCAAGGATCAGTGCGTGGTGGATGGTGCCGGTGTGCTGAGCAGCAGCACCGTGCAGACCATCACCGAACTGAACGCCCAGCTGGAATCCAGCTGCAGTGGCGCACAGATCGGTGTACTGACTGTAGAATATACAGGCAATGATTCCACAGAGGAATACGCCACACAGGCCTTCAACGCGTGGGACATCGGTTCCTCCTCCAAGAACAACGGCGTTCTGATTCTGCTGGTGATGGAGTCGGCGCAGTATGCGGACGGCGACTACTACCTGACCTATGGCGATGGCTTCCGCAACACCACGCTGGCAAAGCAGTCCAGCGCCATTGCCCAGACCATGGAGGATCAGTTTGCCGCAAAGAATTATGACGGCGCGGTAACTACCTGTGCCCGGAACGTGGCAAACACCATCGCGGATATTTACGGGGTCAGCCTTTCCGGCGGCACCGGCAACGGCAGCACCGTGCAGCCCGGCTATCAGGGCGGGCAGAGCAGCGGCGGCAGCGCCCTGACCGACATCCTGACCCTTGTGGTCAGCGTTGTGCTGCTCATCGTCATCATCCGGTCTGTGGCCTATGTTTTTGCCAGCCCCTGCGGCTGGCTGTGGTGCTTCGGTGGGCCCCGGCCTCCCCGTGGACGGCGGCGCGGCCCGCATAACCCGCCGCCCCCGCCGGGCGGCTTCTACGGCGGCTTTGGCGGCATGGGCGGCGGCTCCTTCGGGGGCGGTGCCGGGCGCGGCGGTTTCGGCGGCGGCTTCGGTGGCATGGGCGGTGGTTCCAGCCATGGCGGCGGCGGTGGCCGTGGGCGGTAATGAGAATAAAAAGAGAAAGGCGGTGGCTTTACCACTGCCTTTCTCTTTTTTACGCCTTTTATCGTGAATGGAATTCATTTGACAAAACAATTTTTGTAACTTATACTGGATGACATCACGAAAAATAAAGGAAGTATCTGTCATGCTGGCTCTGGATAAGATCTACCACGCCGCCTTTGTGCTGAAGGATGTAGCGCGCAAGACCGACCTCATTGAAGCCCCCAAGCTGTCCAAGGACTGCCAGCTGTACCTTAAGACCGAGAACCTGCAGGCCACCGGCAGCTTTAAGGTGCGGGGCGCTTACTATAAAATCAGCCAGCTTTCTGAGGAGGAGAGCGCCAAGGGCGTGATTGCCTGCTCTGCGGGCAACCATGCGCAGGGTGTGGCGCTGGCGGCTACCCGGCGCGGCATCCGCAGCATCGTCTGTATGCCGGACGGCGCACCCCTGATGAAGGTGGAAAACACCAAAAATCTGGGCGCGGAGGTCTGCCTTGTGCCCGGCACCTACGACGAAGCCCACGACAAGGCCGTGCAGCTGCAAAAGGAGTACGACATGACCTTTATCCACCCCTACGATGACGAGCAGGTCATCGCCGGGCAGGGTACCATCGGCTTGGAGATCCTTGACCAGCTGCCGGATGTGGATGCTGTGGTGGTGCCGGTGGGCGGCGGCGGACTGATTTCCGGTATTGCCTTTGCCATCAAGACCCTGCGCCCGGAGGTCAAGGTGTACGGCGTACAGGCCGAGGGTGCCCCCAGTATGTACCGCAGCCTGCACGAGCACAAGTACCAGACCCTGAAATCTGCTTCCACCTTTGCGGACGGCATTCAGGTCAAGACCCCGGGCGAGTTGACCTATCAGCTGTGCGAGCAGTATGTGGACGATATCGTTACCGTGACCGAGGACGAGACGGCGGCGGCCATCCTCTCCCTGATGGAGAACCAGAAGCTGGTGGCTGAGGGTGCAGGCGCTGTGCCGGTGGCGGCAGTGCTGTTCCACAAGCTGCCGGTAGAGGGCAAAAAGGTGGCCTGCGTCATCTCCGGCGGCAACATTGATGTAAACATCCTGAACCGCGTCATCACCCGCGGTCTTGTGATGAGCGGCCGCAAGGCAAACCTGACTATCGCATTGGAGGACAAGCCCGGCCAGCTGAAAAAGGTGGCCGAGGTGGTGTCCCGCTGCGGCAGCAACGTGGTGTCGGTGCAGCATGACGGCTCCGACCCCAATATGCCCATTTCCAGCTGCTTCCTCAAGCTGACGCTGGAGACCCGCGATGCCGCCCAGATCGAGCAGATCCGCACCGAGCTGACTAAGGCCGGCTTCCAGCTGGTCAGCGAGCGGGTGTAAACTTCATCGTTTGCAAGAGTGAAAGCCTTCCCCCGGACGGGGGAAGGTGGATGCGAACGGAGTGAGCAGACGGGTGAGGGCGCAGGCAAGCAGCAGCTTACGGGAAATTACCCCCTCATCAGAAAAAAGCGAATTTGTTCTAAACCTGATGTAATATAAAGGAGAAAATATACCATGAAAGTCGTATCTACCGCCAACGCACCTGCCGCCATCGGCCCTTACAGTCAGGCACTGGATCTGGGCAATATGGTGTTTGTTTCCGGTCAGCTCCCGGTAGACCCCGCCACCGGCACCATGGCCGATACCGTGGAGCAGCAGGCCGCCCAGAGCCTTGCCAACCTGAAGGCGATTCTGGCCGAGGCGGGGCTTTCCATGAACAACGTGGTCAAGACGGTGATCTTTCTGGCCGACATCAACGATTTTGCCGCAGTGAACGCAGAGTACGCCAAGGCCTTTGCCGAGCCGTTCCCCGCCCGCAGCTGCGTGCAGGTGGCAGCCATCCCCAAGGGCGCAAAGCTGGAGATCGAGTGCATCGCCGTGCGGGACTGAGCGAAAAATAAGACAAGAAAAGCGGGACACCGGAGCATCTGCGGATGCTTTGGTGTCCCGCTTTTTGATAACATTTAAAACTGGTGCGTTTACTTCTGCACACCGGCCTCGCATTGCTCGATGAATTGCTTGGCCACCCGGGGGCTGCGGCCGCCGGCACGCAGGGCAAAGGCCTCGGCCTTGAGCAGCAGCTGCTCGGTGGGCATCTGGATGTTGTGCTGCTTTGCCAGCTCCTCCAGAATGGTCTCGAACCGTGCCTTTTCCGGCCGCTGGAAGGTGACCGTCAGGCCGAACCGGGCGGAAAGGCTCATCAGCTCCTGCCGGGTGTCGGCTTCATGGATGTCATCACCGGTGCGGTCTGAGAGGGTCTCCTTGATGAGGTGACGGCGGTTGGAGGTGGCATACACCGCAATGTTCTGGGCGCGTCCGCCTACGCTGCCCTCTAGGATGGCCTTCAAGGCGGCAAAGTTGTCGTCGTTGGCGGTAAAGCTCAGATCGTCGATGAACAAAATGAACTTGAGCGGGTTTGCCGCCAGCTTGTCCATCAGATCGGGGATCTGGTACAGCTGGTTCTTTTTCACCTCTACCAGCCGCAGCCCCTCGGGCGCAAACTCGTTGGCAATGGCCTTTACCGCGCTGGATTTGCCGGTACCGGCATCACCGTACAGCAGCACATTGTTGGCGGGCATCCCGGCTAGCAGTGCCTTTGTGTTGGCGATCACCTTTTCCCGCTCCTTCTCGTAGCCGGGCAGCTCGGAAAGGCGCTGCGGGTCGGGGTATTTTACCGGCACAAGCTGGCCGTTCTCCACCGTGAATACATGGTGCTTTGCAAACATACCGTAGCCCTTTTTGCCCACCTCGCTCATGCGCTGGGCGTAGGCGGCGGCAAGGTCAAGCTCACAGGTCTGCCACCGGGGCAGGAACGCCAACTCCGGCCGCTGCGCCTGCTCCGAGTAGGCGGTCTGGAACAGTTCGTCCAGCGTCAGCCCGCACAGCTGCTGCAAAAACTGCAGCTCGCTGTCCAAGGCGCTTTGCAGCAGCGCGTCCAGCTGCCCGGCGGCGGCCTGTCGCACGCAGATGGTCTCGGCCTCCAGCACAGCATTGCTCAGGTAGCTGCCCCAGTTGGTGGTGTACTCGAACAAAGCGGCCTCAAAGGCGGCTACGGCATCGCACACCGGGCCGTAGGAGGAGCAGCCCGCCTCCATGCGGTCGGTCAGGTCTAAAAGCTTTGCCACAACAGGGTCGTTCAGCAGGGCGCGGAACACAACAAGCCCATGCAGATGGGCATTCCATTCTCTCAGTTTCATAGGTCGATCCCTTTTCCTCTCCATTGGCACATACCCTACAAAACGCAGGTACGCGGATATCAAAAGTATACAGCGGTTCGGGCGGGGATGCAAGGGGTGTTAAAAATGCTTCATCTTTGGGCTGATTCAGGTTACAAATTGTCGATTGACAAAAGCCCGGTTTATAGTATAATTTACATCAACAAATGCGCAGATGGGAAAAAGTACCACACGATCCCCACTGTTCAGAGAGCTGCCGTCTGGTGCAAGGCAGTCAGCGTTTCGTGCGGAAAATCATCCCGGAGCAGCCTGCCCAACGGGTGCAAACCCCTGTAAGCAGCGCCGGTTGCAGCCGTTACCGTGCAGGGCTTTGTTGGAAGCCCGTGAGAGGGTGTGCACAGCACGCCAACGAGAGTGGTACCGCAGAGAGCTTGATGTTACAAGGTCTTTGTCTCTTGAAGAAAGCAGGGGACAAGGGCTTTTTCTTTTTCAAAAGCTCTCCCCGGGGGAATGGATAAGAAGTGGAACAGGAATAGGAGCAACACCATGCAGTTGAATGGTTCTCAGATCTTTGTAGAGGTCCTGTGCGAGCAGGGAGTGGACACTCTTTTTGGCTACCCCGGCGGCGCTGTGCTGAATCTTTACGACGAGCTGTATAAGAATGCCGACCGCATCACCCATGTGCTTACCGCCCACGAGCAGGGCGCAGCCCATGCAGCGGACGGTTACGCCCGCGCCACCGGCCGCACCGGCGTGGTGCTGGCCACCAGCGGCCCGGGTGCCACCAATCTGGTCACCGGCATTGCCACCGCCTATATGGACTCGGTGCCCATGGTGGCCTTTACCGGCAACGTGCCCACCAGCAGCATCGGCAAGGACGGCTTTCAGGAAGCGTACATCGAGGGCATTACGGTGCCCATCACAAAGCATAACTTCACGGTGCGCCGGGTAGAGGACTTGGCTGACACCATGCGGGCAGCTTTCCGCATTGCGCAGAGCGGCCGCAAGGGCCCGGTGCTGGTGGATATCCCCAAGGACGTGACTGCAGCGGTGTGCGAGTTCACCCCCAAGCAGCCGGAGCCCATCCGCACCGTAACTACCTATAATGAAGAGCAGGTGCACTGGGCGGCAGACCTCATCAACGCCGCACAGCGTCCGCTGGTGTACTTTGGCGGCGGCGTGCGCAGCGCAGCCAGCTGCCAGCCGTTGCGGGATCTGCTGCACAAGGCGGAGATCCCTGCTACCTACACCCTGATGGCCGCAGGCGTTGTGCCCTACGGCGACCCGATGAATCTGGGCATGCTGGGGATGCACGGCTGCTACACCTCCAACCGGGCGGTGGCAGAGTGCGATGTGCTCATCGCGGTGGGTACCCGCTTTTCCGACCGTGTGGCGCTGAACCCCAAGACCTTTGCCAAAAACGCCACCATCATCCAGATCGACATTGACGCCAGCGAGCTGGGCAAGAACGTGGACGTGGATCTTTCCATCGTGGGCGATGCAGCCTATGTACTGAACGCCATGCTGCCCCAGATCAAGCCCGCCAAGCACCCGGACTGGATGAAGATGATCCAGAGCTGGCAGGCACAGGATTACCACCCCGTGTCTGACCCCACCCGGCTGATGCCCCATCAGGTCATCGGCGAGGTGTGCAACCAGTGCGGCCCCGATGCCGTGTATGTTACCGACGTGGGTCAGCACCAGATGTGGGCGGCGCAGTACCTGCGCCACACCAAGAGCCGCGGCTTTATCACCAGCGGCGGCCTGGGCACCATGGGCTTTGGCTATGGCGCTGCCATTGGTGCCCAGATGGCACTGGGACGCCAGCAGCGTGTGGTGATGTTTACCGGTGACGCCTCCTTCCACATGAACCTGAACGAAGCCTGCACCGCCGTCAGCTACGAGCTGCCCATCATCACGGTCATCTTCAACAACTCGGTGCTGGGCATGGTGCGCCAGTGGCAGACCAGCTTTTACGGCAAGCGTTACAGCCAGACCGACCCCCACCGCAAGACCGATTTTGTCAAGCTGGCAGACGGCTTTGGCCTGAAGGGCTACCGCTGCACCAATCTGCCGGAGTTTCAGGAAGCCTTTGCAGATGCCTTGCAGCAGAAAGGCCCCACTTGGATCGAGTGCATCGTCGACAAAGACGAAAAGGTGCTGCCCATGATCCCCGGCGGCGGCGATATCAACGACATCATCATGGAATAAGGAGGACACAGCATCATGGAATCTGATCAGCGCAGGGTCATCAGCCTGCTGGTGGACAACCAGAGCGGCGTTCTGGCCCGGGTGTCCAGCCTGTTCTGCCGCCGCGGCTTCAATATCGACAGCCTTACGGTGTCCGCCACCAACGACCCGGCAGTCAGCCGCATCACAGTGACCATTACCAGCGATGAAAAGGCTTTGCAGCAGCTGGTATTGCAGACCGAGCGGCTGGAAGTCACCCGGCAGGTGTTCGTGCTGGACAGCGAAAAAGCGCTGGAGCGGGAGCTGCTGCTGCTCAAGGTGGAATCGGACGTGCACAACCGCACAGAGCTGCGGGAGATCGCCTGCATCTACAAGGCAAAGATCATCGATCTTTCCCCGGACAGCATGGTGTTTGAACTCATCGGCCGGCCGGACAAGCTGGACGCTTTCCTGAAAATGTTCGAGGGCTACAACATCCTTGAGCAGTGCCGCACCGGCGTTACCGCACTGGAGCGCGGCGGGATGCACCAGCATATGCAGAAACCGCCGCAGGAGGTGCGCTCCGTCCAGCTGCCCCCGCCGGGCGCAAGACGGGCATAAATCACATTGCTTTTCCGCTCAGGGTGAGCGAAAGATAGAACAGAGCATACAAGACCGGAAGATAAACCAACCAGTTAATGTAAAAGGAGACTAACGATTATGGCTATCAAGAAATACTACGATTCCGACTGCAACCTCGGCGTGCTGGACGGCAAGACCGTCGCGGTCATCGGCTTTGGCAGCCAGGGCCATGCACACTCCGAAAACCTGGCCGAGAGTGGCGTCAACGTCGTCGTCGGCCTGCGCAAGGGTTCTGCTCACTGGGCAAAGGCTTCCGAGTTCGCTGCCACCCACGACAACTTCAAGGTCATGGAAGTGGAAGAGGCTGCCAAGGCCGGCGATGTGGTCATGATGCTGGTTCCCGATGAGCTGTGCGCCGACATCTACAACAAGCAGGTTGCTCCTTATATGACCGAGGGCAAGGCTCTGGCCTTTGCACACGGCTTCAACATCCACTTCAAGACCATCACCGCTCCCAAGAACGTGGACGTCATCATGATCGCTCCCAAGGGCCCCGGCCACATCGTGCGCCGCCTGTACACCGAGGGCGAGGGCTGCCCCTCTCTGATCTGCGTGGAGCAGG
>OLQV01001011.1_pt1 | contig 22532 bp, 25 predicted proteins | sample 1672371 | NCBI WGS metagenome assembly OLQV01 (sample SAMEA3136676, study PRJEB25190) | human gut metagenome
AGATAATAAAAATAAAGATAGTGGTAAATATATAATTTTACAAAATAGTATTATAAATAAATTAAAAGAGTTATATGATAACTTAAGTAATAGTAATTTACTTGATAGGTTATATGGATTTTTAAATAATGATACAACTTATAATGAAGTAATAGAAATATATTATAATAATTATTTATATTTAGCTAGATTAATTAAGTCATTAAATGAAGAAGTAACTATGGATGAGATAAATAATAGGATAAATAATTTAAGGAATATATATTATAGTCCATATAAAACTTTTTTAGAATCATCTTTGTTGGGTGAAGAAAAAGATATAAAACTAGTATTTAGTGATTGTTATAGTTTAGTTAGCTATAATATAAATACAGATTTATTAGATAATTATGATGATATAAGTGCATTGAGAGATTCAATTTATAAGATAATTATTTATTACTATATAAATATGTTAGGTATTAATATTGAAGATATAGAATTTTTTAGCATAATTGATTGAAAAAGATATTTGATTTATGTTATAATAATTTTAGCAAGGTGGTAGAAATGAAGGTAATTAAAATAATATTTAGTATACTTATTATTCCTTATATAGCGGTTGCAATATTTACAACAGCATGTTTAATGAATTATAATAAGTATGGTATAACAGAATTTGGTAATAAGTCTTTGATAATAGTTGAAGATGAAAGCTTAGAACCAACATTTAAAAGGGGTAATTTATTAATTGTTAAGAGAAATAGTGATTTAGAAAGTGTTAAACCAGGAGATTTAATATTCTTTTATAACAATTATAATGATGAAGTAAGTGTTAGTTTAAGTAATGTATTAAAAAGAACTAAGGTAACTGATACAGAATATACTTATACAATTGATGGTAATTATGATGTATCTAGTGAATATTATATTGGTAGTGTAAATGATACAGTTGTTTATAAATTCTTTGGAACACTTTTAGATGTATTTACATCAAAAATAGGTTATTTATTAATATTTGTATTACCAATTTTATGTTTCTTCTTATATGAAATATATGCAGTTGTAAAAGAAGTTAAAGAATATAAGGAAGAAAAATAATGAAAAGAGGATTCATCGTTATAGGGTGTTTACTCTTTTTACTTATGTTTAGTTTTGGTATTACTTATGGTTTATTTGAAAGTAATAAAGATTTTACTTCGAATATGAACGTTGCTAAGTTTAATTTGTTTGTAAATGATTCTAATATTGTAGATACTAAAAATTTTAATATAAATAATATAATTGTCCTTGATAATGAAAATGTATTAAATGGGAAGATTGCTCCTGGAGTAAGTGGTTATTTTGAACTTTTGTTAAGTCCAAAGGGTAGTGATGTTGCTATATATTATGAAGTGTCACTTGATTTAAATAATATTGATAATAATGGTATTGTTTTAGAAAAAATAGAAAGTGATGATGGGAATTTAATAAGGGTAGATAAATATACTTATGCTGGTATTTTTTCATTAGATGATGCCAAAAAAAATATAACTAAAAGTGTTAAAATATATTTTTCTTGGAAAAATAATGATGAAGTTTTAGATGATATTAAATATGCAGATGGTGTTAAATGTGATATTAGTGCAAGTGTTAAAGCTAGTCAATATTTTGGTGAAGATATACCTGTGTATAGCGAGGGTGTATGAAATATATAAAAAGAATAATAGATGTTTTAATAGTTATCACTTTAATAATTTTTGTTTTAGTTATTTATGGGTATGTAGAAAAATATGTATTAAAAAAAGATTATATTAATTATTTTGGATATACAATATTTGAAGTTGCAAGTGGAAGTATGGTTCCAACTATTAATGTAGGAGATATTGTAGTTGTTAAATTAACTAAAGATATAAAAAAAGATGATATTATTACTTATAAAGAAAATAATTATTTTATAACTCATAGAGTGATAAAAATAGATGGTGATAAGATAGTTGCTAAAGGGGATTATAATGATTCTATAGATAAAGATGTTAATTTATGTGATGTTTTAGGTAAAGTAATTAAGGTTGTGCCTGGAGTTGGTATTTGGAAAAATGTTTTAAAAAATCCAAAAGTTATGGTTTCTTTGATGGTTACATTTATTCTTTTTGCATTATACTTTTATTTACTTGAAAGGAAAACGTATGAAAAAGAAGATAGAGATAATTAAAAAAAATTTAGTTTTATTAATTAGTTTTATTTTATTAATTAGTGTAGGTATAGTAAGTATAACTTATGCTAAATATGAAATACATGCAAAAAGTGTAGCACCTTTAGAATATGCACTTTATATAATTAATTTAGAACCTGTTAGTGATACAGTAAAACTAAGTGAAATAAAACCAAGTAATGATGAATATGTTTATGCATTTAGTGTAAGTAATTTTAAAGATAAAAAAAGATTAGAGGTTAATTTAGAATATAGTTTAGTTATTAGATCAACTACGAATTTACCTTTGGAATATAGGTTAGTTGTAAATGATGATTATAAAACAAATACTAGTAATGCTTTTGTTAGTGATGAAGTAGTTGCAGATAGTGATGGAACATATTTTAGGGTAATGAAGGCACCAGATAGTAATTTCTCATACAGGGAAGATGAAACAAATTATTACTACTTAATTGTTAAATTTCCTCTTAATTACGTGGATAGTAAGTATCAAGATATAACGGAATTTTTAAGTATAGAAATTAATTCAAAACAAGTGATATAAAATTGTGAAAATTTTGTTGCATTATGTCGAATTGTGTGTTAGAATAGATTTATATGATAGAGAGATATTTCTCTAGTAAGGAGTGTAGTCATGGAAAATGAAATGAATGAAAATCTTGATGTAAAAAAGCAAAAAGATGAAAACAAAAAGGGTGCGGTTTTAGTCTCTGATAGACAAAAGAAACATAAAAAAAGAATTGGGTTATTAATTTTATTATTACTATTTACTGGTGTTATGCTAGGTACATCAACTTATGCATGGTTCACTGCTAATAAGACTGTTAATGTTAATAAAATTACAGTTAATGTTGCAGCACAAAATGGTATTCAAATTTCCGTAGATGGTACAACTTGGAAGTCAATCATTCAAACTGCTGATATTCAAGGTGCTATTGCAAAATATACTGCTGCTAAGAATCAAGTTCCTGCTGCTGTAGAACCTGTTTCAACAGTTGGTGAAATGGATACTGATGGTTTAATGAAAATGTATTATGGTGTTGTTGATACTAATGCAGATGGGGATTATATCTTAACAGCTACAAAGAGTACTGAAACTAATGGTTCTGAAGGTAAATTTATTGCATTTGATTTGTTCTTTAAAGTAGATCAAGATACTGAAACTTATTTAACTAGTACTTCAGGTGTAGTTGCTGAAGGTGATGATTCAGGTATTAAAAATGCTTCAAGAATGGCATTTATAGTTTTAGGAAATACTACTGCTGGTGATACTGTTGCTAATATTCAAGCTTTAAATGCTGGTACAACTGCTCCAGTTAATATTTGGGAACCTAATATTGATGTTCATAAAGCTGCAGCTGTTGCTCATGCAAGAGATACTTATGGAATTACTACACAAGAGGCTGGTGCAACACAAATTGCTTATGATGGAATTAAAGCTGATATAACAAAAGAAAATAATGTTTTAGTTGGAAAAGCTAATGCTACTGATAATGCTACATACTTTGGTAATACTACAATGAAGTATTCAACTAATGAAACTTTTGCTGATAGATTTGCATTCTTATCATTAAAAAGTGGTATTACAAAGGTAAGAATTTATATGTGGATTGAAGGACAAGATGTTGACTGTGAAAACAATGCATCTGGTGGAAGTATTACTTATAATCTTCAAATTACTACTGAAGCTGCATAAATTTTAAAAAACAAGCAAAATTTGCTTGTTTTTTTTGTTTGCATAATATATAATTAAATAAAGATGTTAAAGGATGTGACATTAATTTGAGAATGCGTTTTAAATCATTATTGTTTATTATCTTTGTTGCAATCATTTTAACTTCATCTGTTGGAGTTGGTTATCTTTTTTATCACAAAATTACAGATGATTCTGATATTGTGGTTGATGGAGAAATAACTATTAATTATTTAAGTGGTAAAACATTTAAATTAAGTGGTAATCAGAAGATAGCTTTTTCTGTAACAAACAATGATAATGAACAAAAATATTATTATATTCAGCTTAAAGATGTTTATGCAGAAGATGTGTCTTATGAACTAAGTTCATCTGACAATTTAGAAATAAGTGATAATTTAAAATCAGATATTATATCAAATCAAGTTTCTATAAATGGAAATGAAACTGTTAATTATACAATAACTTTTAAAGCAAATGATAAAGAAACTTATTCTGGTACAATACAAGTTGGTTTAAAGAATAATGAAAATGATACATTTATAGATGTATTACTTGCAAATAATAAAGTTGGAGATGCTGGTATTACATTAAATGGAGAAGTTGCAACACTTGATGAAGGATTATTAAAAAAAGATGATGATTTAGGAGTTGCATATTATTTTAGAGGCAATACTTTAAATAATAATTTTTCTTTTGCAGGGTTAAATTGGAAGATTGTTAAAATAAATGGAGATGGATCAGTAAAGGTAGTACTTGATGGATTAATTGAAGAAATAGGTAAGTATTATGATACAGATTATAGTTTTTCTAATTCATTAATAAAACAAAGACTTGATAATTGGTATAATAGTTATTTGAGTCTTTACGCAGATTATATAGCTTATTATAAATATTGTAATGATTATATATTAGATAGTGATGGAATAAATATGGTTGGTTATAATAGAATTATAAAAGATAAAATACCAAATTATGTGTGTTTAGGAGATTTAGTTAATTCTAAAGTTGGACTTCTTACAGTAGATGAAGTAATGCTTGCAGGTGGGTCTAATCAAGATAATACAAGTTATTACTTATATAATGAAAATATTAAATTATCATATTATACGATGAGCGGAGCAAGCATTAAAAATGGTTTATATTATCCATTTATGGTTACAAGTAATGGTGCAATAGATAATAGTGTTAGTGGTAATTTACTAAGGGGTATTAGACCAGTTATAAATATAATAAGAAATGTTAAAGTAAATGGAACTGGTACAAGTAGTGATCCATATAAGATAATAAGTTAGAGATAGTTTTAATTAAAAATAAAATATTTTTATTAGATTTTTTGTCAATAGTTTTTGAAAATGTCTCAAAAAAATGTAAACATTAACGGGAAAATAATTCTCGTTTTTGTTTGCATTTCTTTTTTAAAACTATTAATTTTCCATGGATGTGACATCGTAGGAATATATTTTGCTTTTTCTACCTTTTCAACAACATTATCAAAATTGTTTGAAAACATTTCATTCCTAGATAATTCTCTTAATTCTAAAACTTGCTCATCAATTGCTACTAATAAATCTCCATTAAAAGCCTTTATAACAAGACGTTCTGTTTTGGATGAAAAACATTTTAATTCATTATTGATATATGGTTGATAGTATTTATTTTTGTAATTAATAGAATTACCATTATCAATTTTTCTAGGACTTAAAACGGCTAGAGTGTAATTGATCTTTTCTTCAGAAGGATGCGTTTTAAATACTGTAGGAAACTTTTTATAATCTAGTGCAAATTCTTTGTTAAACTCAGGTATAAAAACTTCTGTTAAATATTTGTTTGCTTCTTCAATAGTAGTAATATTTTCAAGTCTTAATTCCTGTACTAATCTACCTTGAAAAGTTCCATTTGTTCTTTCTATTAATCCTTTGGCTTGAGAAACAGAAGATGTTTCTAAATCAATTCCTAGTTGTTTACAAGCATAACCATATTGTGTTAAAGCATCCTTATCACTAGTTCTTTTGTCATGGTTTAATGATATATAATTGAATATAGTTCTATTATCAGTAAAGAACTTATATGCAATACCATACTTACTTAAAATTTGGTATAACACGTGATAATAGCTATTTAATGTTTCTTGATAGTCAAACCGTGCTCCGACAATCGTGGATGTAGCTTTATCAATAGCTAGGTGTAAACAAGTTTTTATACCTCCAAACCATTCGTGTATAGAACCATCTTGTTTAATAATTTCACCAAAATACTTTGTTTTTTCACATCTTGGATGTGAATCTTCTAATGCAACCTCATGATTAACAATTGTATTAATTTGTTCTTCTGACATAGCATGGTTTATTTTCTTTTCCTCTAATAACTTGTTCTTTGCATTTTCTCGTTTTGTTTTCTTTCTTGCCTTAGGTGATAAAATACCTTCTTTAGTCAAAGTATTATAAATAAATTTATAAGAAACAAATATGTTTTCTTTAGTTTCTAAAAACTTTTTAAAATGATTGAAGTTAAAATCATAGTATTTATTCTTATAAAGTAGGATAATATTTTTGGAGATTGACTTATCTAGTGTTTTTTGGGGCTTATGTCCTCGGTTTCCGTGGACAAAACCAGATTTGCCTTTCTCCTTATATATAATAATTAGACGGTCAACCTGTCTTCTTGATATACCGAGTTTTTGTGCAGCTCGGTTTTTGTTACCATTGTGATCAATTAATTCTACCTTTCTCATTTTGGTCACCTCAAGTGACATATATTATTACATATTTAAGACATAATCAAATACTAACACTTAAGACATTATCATAAACTAATCATAGCTTGTTTTTTTATATTCATTTTTATATTTACATATTACTTTTTTTGTAGTATAATATTTTTGAGAATAAAATATTTGCAAAGGCTGGTTATATATGAAGAAGCATATTAAATTATTAGTAGTACTAGGTATTATATTAGTGGGAAGTTTTAGTTTTTATTTATTTAAATGTTATAAAAAGGATGCTTTAGTTTATGAAAATAATAAAATAATGCCATCATCTAGTGGTATAGCAATGATGCTTGAAACGAGTGCAGGTTCAGGTAATTATGAAATGACTACAAGAAGTGAATGGCCAACAGAAGGTTATGTATTTAATGTAAATTTATCTAAATGTGAAAATGGCAGTGAGTTATCATGGGATAATGAAAATAAAAAAGTGCTTATGAGTGGTAATAAATCAGATAAGTGTTATGTTTATTTTGATGTTTATGTTAAACCAACGATAGCTAATACGTGTTCAAGCGGAAAAAATTTAGCAACATGTATAAAAACTTTCGGAGATAAAGGCTCATCTGTTTCAAATATTTATTATCATGATGCAAGCTTAACAAATGGAGCTGGAGATAATTCATACAGATTTGCTGGAGCAAGCGATCAAGTAAATAATTATGTTTGTTTTGGAAGTACACAAAGTCCATGCCCAGATGATAATTTGTACAGAATAATCGGAGTATTTGAAGATAAAGTAAAACTAATCAAATCAGATTATGCAACAAGTGTATTATTAGGTACAGATGGAGATTACAACCAAGCGTATACTGCTACAGGATATGATTCTTCAAATTATAAAGGAAATAATTTAGCGAATATAGCAGCATATAATTGGAATAAGACTGGTGAAAATACATGGAGTATGTCAAATTTAAATAAAACAAATTTAAATCAAAACTTCATAACAAAAATAGGAGCTGACTGGGCAAATAAAATAGATGAAACAACATGGAAAGTTGGAGGAAATACATGGGCAAATATAGGGGGGCAATCAGCCAAAACAGTGTATCAAAATGAAATTAATAATCCAGTCACAACAAATACAATGGATAACGCAACAGAATATAGTGCAAAAATAGGCCTAATGTATGACAGCGACTATGGATTTGCGGCAGCACCAAGTGCCTGGACAACAATTCTTACTAACTATGATGACACAGACATCATAAATGCCAATTGGCTGTATTTTGGGCTTTATGAATGGACTATTTCCCGTTATGCAGACGATTCGAACAATGTGTTCGATGTGCGTAACGACGGCAACGTTAGCTACATCAGTGTTGGCAATAGTGCGCTCGGTGTGCGTCCAGTCTTCTATCTCTCATCTTCCGTGAACTATGCATCAGGAAGTGGGACTGTTGTTGATCCAATTTTGATAAACTAGAGTCAAACGTGCCTAATACTCTGCCGTGGCACTAAAGGACAGAACAAAAAAACTGCCATGTCAGGTGTGAACAAGCATTGCAGAGACACTTATAAAAGTTAGTAATAATAATTTTAATGTATTAATGAAAGGAATTGATATTAATGAAAATATTATGTATAGGTCATTCAAGTTGGGATATAACTGTTCCAGTAGATGAATATCCAATTGAAAATACTAAATATAGATATAATGAAAAGTATAGTGCTGGAGGTGGTCCAGCATCCAATGCTGCATACTTACTTGGCAAATGGGGTATAGATACAGTTATTGCAAGTACTATAGGTTCTGATGATTTTGGAACAAATATAAAAAAAGAATTTCAAGATATACATGTAAATACAGATTATATAGAAACTAGTTATGATAAAGATACTTCTTTATCATTTATCCTTATAAATAAAAAAAATGGTTCTAGAACTGTATTTAATGTTGCAACAGAACATCCGGCTTTAAAAAAACTAAGTTATGATTTTACTCCAGATATTATTTTTACTGATGGGCATGATTATGGTGCTAGTCAAAATGCAATTAGTAAATATCAAAATGCAATTAGTATAATTGATGCTGGCAGAGTAACACCAGAACTACTTGAATTATGTAAATATATTAAATATATAGTATGTAGCAAAGGTTTTGCTGAAACAGTAACTGGTATGAAATTTGATTATAGTAATCCAAGTATATTAGTTGCTATCTATAATAAATTACAAGATAAATACCCAAATAGTAATATTGTAATTACTTTAGAAGAAAAAGGATGTTTATATCAAGTGGGTAATGAAATAAAAATAATGCCAGGTCTTAAAGTAAATGCAGTAGATACTACTGGTGCTGGTGATATATTTCATGGAGCATTTACTTATGGTATAGCAAATAACTTTGATATGGAAAAAACTATAACTCTTGCAAATATTGCAGCAGGTTTATCTGTTACTAAAATTGGATCAAGATTATCAATTCCAACTTTATCAGAAGTACTTGATTATTATGCACAAAAGACTGGTATGGTAAATAATAATGATAACAAGCAAAACTCCTAGACTTGATTTACATGGAGAAATAGTTCCTATGGTAGAAGTGCTTGTAAATGAATTTATTAGGGATAATAAGGCGATGAATAATGATACAATTATCATTATTCATGGGAAAAGTACTAATATACTTACGGAAGAAGTTCATAATGTTTTAAGAAAGCATAAAGATGTAATAAGATATTATAAAAATAATTGGAATTTAGGAGAAACTATTGTAGAAATAAAAACTAAATAGCAATAAATTAAATCAGAAAGTCCTTGACAAAAGTATTATATTATTGTACAATTTAAATGTGCTTGAAAGAGTATAGCATGTAAATGTTTCTCGCTCCCGGATGGTGCGAGTAATAAATTATTCCGGTCGACAATGTTTCTCGCTCCCGGATGGTGCGAGTAATAAATTATTCCGGAAGAAAATTTTAAAAACTCAACAAAATGTATTGAGTTTTTTTGTGGCTTATGCTATAATTGATTTGTCAAAGGGGGAGAAAACAATAATGAAAGTTAAAACAGGTTATTTATATCATATCAAAGATGAGTTTTTTGATTTAGTTGAAGATAAAAATCTTATGACAAATCATGAAAGAGGGAGGACAAGACCTACATATTTTACTGTAAAAGATGATGATATTCTATGGTTCATTCCATTAAGTAGTAAAGTTGAAAAATACAAAAGAATACGTGATAAAAAAATAAAAAAATACGGAGAATGTAACACTATTTTAATTCAAAAAATTCTAGGACAAGATACAGCAGTATTAATACAAAATGCTTTTCCTACTTTAGAAAAATATATAGATCATGTTCATTTAACTGAAAATGGTAAACCTGCTAAAGTAATTGAGTATATTAAGAAAGAAATTTTGCTAAATTTTGAAAAAGTCTTAAAATTGAAAAAAATAGGTATAAATTTATTTTTAGCTGATGTTGATACAGTTGAAAAAAAGATGAAGATAGAACAGGAAAAAGACTCTGAACTTGTTTATAATTAATACGAAGATAAAAAATTTTAAATGATATCACATGAAAATGTTAATCGCTTACCGGTGGTGCGAGCAATAAGTTATCCGGTGCGAGTATGTTAATCGCTTACTGGTGGTGCGAGCAATAAGTTATCCAGTATGAAAATGTTATAAATTGTATAATAGAAAACTATTGAGTTTTTTATTTAAAATTATAAAATTTATAATAGCAATAAAGCAAAACAACAATTTGCTTGACATAGTAGCTATTCTGATGTATAATTTAGGTGTACTTGAAAAAGTATAATAGAAAGTGTTTCTCGCTTCCGAGTGGCGCGAGTAATAAATGATCTCGATCGGTAATGTTTTTCACTAACGGGTGGTGTGAGTAATAAATAATCCCGTTGTTTGCTCAATCTAAACATGTTGAGCTTTTTATTTTGTATTTTTAACAAATAAATGTTTGCTTTTGCTATAAGAGTATGGTATTATATTAGTAGGTGGTTATAATGGTTTATTTAAAAGAATTTAGTTTAGTTAGTGAAAATACTGAAAATATAATTTTAAGTGAAGAAAAAAGAACATATTTTCATAATCAATATCCATTTAGAATATTTCCAAAAAAAGAATTTAAAGATATTAAATTTAGTGATGTAACTATACTTTATGGTGGTAATGGCTCTGGTAAATCAACAATTTTAAATATAATTGCTAATAAACTTAATTGTGATGGATCATTTGGGGTACATGGAGAAATGATGATGAAGTATTTGGAACATTGCAGATTTGAAACATCTATGGAATATTTTGAAGAAGCTAAGATAATAAGAAGCGATGATGTATTTGATTATATATCTAATGTAAGAAGAATAAATAACCGAGGATTTAGTCAAAGAGAAATGTTATTTAGAGAATACTTTGATAATAAAGATAAAACAATTGATGATATGAATGACTATCAAAATTTGAAAAATTCAATTGATGCTAAAAGAAAAAGTGCATCAAATTATGTTAGAAATAGAGTACTTGATAAAGATGTAAAAGAGCAATCTAATGGAGAGGCAGCCCTTATGTATTTTGTATCTGAAATAAAAGAAAATAGTTTATATTTACTTGATGAACCTGAAAATAGTATGTCTGCCGCGATGCAACTTAAACTCACTAAATTTTTAGAAGAGTCAGCAAGATTTTTTAATTGTCAATTTATTATTGCTACTCACTCACCATTTTTACTTGGTATGACTGGGGCTATAATATATGATTTAGATAGTGTTCCTGTTACATCTAAAAACTTCTGGAAACTTGAAAACATGAAACTATATTATGACTTTTTTAAACAAAATTCAGCAAAATTTGAGCAAAAATAAATTTTCACATTTCTATCACATTTTTTTCACATTCAATTGTTAGTATTAGTTGTAGAGGTTTTCGGGAAAGACATTTTGTTTATTAATCATTAACTCTTTTACAAACCTTTCTATAATATAAATTATAGTCTTATAGTTCCTACAATATTAAGTATTAAAGTTTTCTTTTAAAAATATAAACAAATGTAATACTGTTGTTGAGTACCTTAAGAAAATCTCTACATGGATGCTGTTTGGCATCCTTTTATATTGCAATTTTTTTTGAATTTTGATAAAATTAGTTTGAGCTAATTATATAAGTGGGTGAATTTTATGGATAATAATACAACTATATTTAATGTCAAAGAATTAAGACAGGAATTAATACTTATGACTATTAATGAAGTAATTGAAGCAATGGAGTTTAAGGGATATAATGCAACTAATCAATTAGTGGGTTATCTTGCAACTGGTGATTTAAAATATATTACTACTTTTAATCATTCAAGAAGTAAATTATCTAAATTTGATAGAACTGAAGTATTAATGGCAATTATTAATACTTACTTGGGTAAATAATGAGATATTTGGGATTAGATTTAGGAACCACAACATGTGGTGTTGCCATTACTGATAAAACAAATACTTTAGTAAGTCCCCTTAAACTTATAAAATTTGCTCGTGAAGATTATGATGAGGCTTTAAAAGAAGTGCTTTCTATAATAAATTCTAAATGTATTGATGTAGTTGTTTTGGGACTACCTAAAAACATGGATAATACCATGGGGTTTGCTGCAGAAAGAAGTTTGAACTTTAAAAAGAGCCTTGAAGAAGAAAATATAAAAGTAGAACTTCAGGATGAAAGACTTACATCAGTTGAAGCTATAAACATTATGAAGAATAATGGTCTTAAGCAAATAAATAAAAAGAATAAAACTGATATAATATCAGCAACTTTAATACTTGAAGCATATCTAAAGAAGGTAAATTATGGTAAATAAGTTAATAATTGATAATAAAAATAAAGATACATATAAAATGATTATGAAAGTATCTACGAATGATGGAGAATATATTATTTATACTAAAAATGAGTTAAATAATATTGGTGATACAATTTGTTATGCAGGAAAATATGAATTAGATGATGGTGTGCAAAAAATATTGCCAATAGAAAGTTCTGAAACTCTTGAGAATTTAGATGAAATATTTAGACAAATAATAATGTTATTAAATAAAAAGGAAAGTAGTGATTAGATGAAAAAAAATAAAAAATTGATTGTGATACTTAGTGTAATTGTGGGTTTAATTTTGGTTGGTGTAATAACTTTTATGGTACTGCTTAGTCCGGTTAGTAAAAGTAAAGATATTGTGGAATTTACTGTAAAAAAAGGTGAAGGTAAAGAAAAAATAGTGGAAAATTTAAAAGATGCAAAACTTATTAAAAGTAAATATGCAACATTTATATATATAGTTTTATCAGGTAAGAAGAATTTACAAGCTGGTAGTTATGAATTTTCACGTAATATGAGTGTGGAAGATATTATAACTAGTTTAAGTACTGGCGATGTAGTAAATGTTAAAAGAGATGAAGTAAGAATTACTTTTAAAGAAGGTGATACTTTAAAGAATTTTGTTACGATGGTTGCAAATGAAACAAATATTGATTATGATGAAGCTATAAAAAAACTTAGCGATAAAGCATATTTGAAAGGTTTAATAGCTGATTATTGGTTCTTAACTGATGATATACTTGATGAAGATATATATTTTCCTTTAGAAGGTTATTTATATCCTGAAACATATAATTTTTATAAAGAAACAAATATAGAACAAGTAATAAGAAAAGTACTTAATGTAACAAATGAAAAATTAGAACCATTAAAAAGCAAAATAGAAAATAGTAAATATAATATTCATGAATTATTAACTATTGCTAGTATTGCTGAAAAAGAAGCAAATACAAATAGTGATAGAGCAATGGTTACACAAGTAATTTATAAGAGATTAGGACTTAATATGGCACTTGGAATGGATGTTACAAGTTACTATGGAGTTCAAAAAGAAATGACTGAGGTTATAACACAACTTGACTTAAATGATAAAAACCCTTATAATACTAGAGTTACTACATTTATTGGACTTCCTGTTGGACCTATTTGTAATCCATCTATTGGAAGCATAAATGCAGCATTAGAACCAGCTGATACTGACTACTTATATTTTGTAGCGGATATTCTAACTGGTAAAGTATATTTTGCTAAAACAAATGAAGAGTTTAATGCTTTAGTTAAAAAATATGTAAAGTAAAGGTGAAAAACGTGAAAGAACAAATATTAGAAATGGAAAATTATGCATCTGAGCATAATGTACCAATTATTGAAAAGAAATCTATAGCATTTATTATGAAATATATCAGAGATAATAATATTAAAAATGTCTTAGAAATAGGTAGTGCAATTGGATATTCTGCAATACTTATGGCATCATCTAATCAAGAAACTATGGTTACAACAATTGAAAGAGATGAAACTAGATATATGGAATGCCTTAAAAATGTTAAGAAATGTGGCATGGATAAGAAAATTAATGTTGTATATCAAGATGCATTAGAACTTAATTTATCTGAAGATTTAAGATACGACTTAATATTTATCGATGCAGCTAAAGGACAATATACAAGATTTTTTGAAAAATATAAAAATTTCTTAAATCCAAATGGTGCTATTATAACCGATAATATTAAGTTTCATGGCTATGTTGGTGAATCAAATAAATTAGATAAAGGTAACTTAAAAAGTTTAGTGGAAAAAATAGAAAAATATATTGAATTTTTAAAGACAAATACTGAGTTTGATACTGAGTTTTATGACATTGGTGATGGACTTTCAGTAAGTACTTGGAAACATGAATAAACTTGTTACAGTTACAAATAAAGATTATATAAGTAAATTAAAAAAAGAGGATGTAACACTAGTTTATCCTCTTAGATTTTTTTCCGCTGGTTATGAAGAATATTTTGACATAAGTGATATAGATGATTTTGTTTTAATAAATAGAATACTTACTGATAGTGACCTAGATAAATTAGAGGTAATGCTTAAAAATAGTCATATAAAAGGGATTATATTTGATGATTTAGGTATGCTTGATGTAATAAAGGATTTAAATATAACTAAAATACTTCTACTTGATCATATTGCTAATAATAGTAAATCTGTTAATTACTATTTAGAATATGTAGATAGTGTTGTGGTATCTAGTGATTTAAGCAAAGAAGAAATTAAGTTAGTTGTTAAAAATGCAAATAAAAAAGTAGTTGTTTTTGCTTTTGGTCTTAAAGCACTTATGTATTCAAGAAGAAATTTAGTTACTAATTATGAAAAACACTTTAAAATAGAAGAAAATAATATATTAGATGCAAGTATTAATAATAAATATTTTAAATTTATTGAAAGTAAGGAAGGCACTAAAGTGTATGCTTATCCATATTATAATGCTTTAGAATTACTTGAGCTAGATAATGTTTTATACTTTTGGTATGATCCAATTCTTTTAGATGTTGAAAATATTATAAAAGTTCTTCATGGTGATACAAAAAGTATTGAAACAAGTCCTATATTTTTAGATAAAAAAACTGTATATAAAGTAGGTGATTTAGATGCCTGAGTTACTAGCGCCCGCTGGGGATTTTGAAAAAATGAAGTTTGCATATCTTTATGGTGCAGATGCCATTTATTGTGGTGGTCAAAATTTTAGTTTGAGAGCTAATGCTAAGAACTTTAGCTTAGAAGAACTTAAAGAAGCCACAGAGTATGCCCATAGTTTAAATAAGAAAATATATGTTACTGTTAATATTGTATTTCATGATGATGATTTAAATGGCTTAGAAGATTACTTAAAGTACTTAGATAGCATCCATATTGATGGCATTATTGCAAGTGATATTACTGTTATTAAAGCTTGTCAAGAGCTTAATTTGAATTTAAGTGTATGTTTGTCTACGCAAGCTAGTACTTTAAATAGCAGAGCTGTGAGATTTTGGCAAAAACTTGGAGTTACACGTGTGGTTTTGGCTCGTGAAGCTTCTCGTGAAGATTTAATTAATATTGCTAAAACTGGCATTGAAATTGAAACATTTATTCATGGTGCTATGTGTACTTCTTTTAGTGGTAAATGCGTTTTATCAAATTATATGACTAATAGGGATTCAAACCGTGGAGGATGTGCTCAAGTTTGTCGCTGGGAGTTTGATACAGATAATGGTGTTAACTTAAGCATTATGCCAAAAGATTTAAATATGGTGCCATTTATTAAAGAACAAATAGATTTAGGTGTTGCTTCCTTTAAAATTGAGGGAAGAATGCGCTCTATTTATTATGTTTCAACAGTGCTTCTTGCTTATAGAAGAATGATTGATGCCGCTTTAAATGGAACTCTTACTTTGGAAAAAGAAAATTACTATTTAAAAGTGTTAAATAGATGTGCAAATAGAGAATCTACACCACAATTCTTTGATAAATTACCTGGAGAAAATGAGCAATATTGGAACGGTAGAACTGAAGTTTCTAATCAAGATTTCTTGGGACTGGTTTTAGATTATGATGAAAGTACTAAAATGGCTACCTTAGAAGTTAGAAATTATTTTGAAAGTGGTTATGAAACTGAATTTTTTGGACCAAATCATGAAACATTTAGTTATATAGTTAATACAATATATGATGATAATAATGAAAAGATAAATGTTTGTAATCATCCAAAAAGTATTGTTAAATTACCTGTAGATGCTAGGTTAGAAAAAAACGATATGATGAGATTAAAAATGATTGACAAATAGAGTATTTTATAGTATGATTATGAACTGTAAAATAAATTAAAAAGGAGATAAATTTATGAAAAAAGAAAATACATTTATTATGACTGCTGAAGGTTTCTTAGAAGCTGAAAACGAATTAAATGAACTTAAAAATGTTCGTCGTCCAGAAGTAATTAAAGCTTTAAAAGAAGCTAGAGCATTAGGGGACTTATCAGAAAATGCTGACTATGATGCAGCTAGAAACGAACAAGCTATAATTGAAGCAAAAATTCAAGAACTTGAATATAAACTAGAACATGCTGAAATTATTGATAATAAAGGCAAAAACGAAGTTAGTTTAGGGTCAACTGTTACAATAAGTTATGATGATGGTGAAGAAGAAGAATATAAAATAGTAGGTTCAATGGAAGCTGATCCGTTTGATAATAAAATATCTAATGAATCACCTTTAGGTATAGCTCTTCTTAAACATAAAATTGGTGATGCAGTTGAAGTTGCTAGTCCAAATGGTGGATATACAATAAAAATTGTAAAAATAGCTTAAATTCTAAGGAATTAAGCTTATTTTCTTGTAAAATAAGTGAAGTTATATTATAATAAAGTAGTTAAGGAAGGAAGTATTTATGAAAAACGTACATGAAGTTGAAATTAAACTTGAAAATGAATGGGTATCTGCTCTAGATGCTGTATTTAAAAAGAAAAACAAAGAAGTTAAAATTGATGGCTTTAGAAAAGGAATGGCAAGTAAAGAAATTTATTTAAAACATTTTGGTATTGAATCATTATATGCTGATGCAATTGATGCTTGTATAAGTGTTGCATATAAAAAAGCATTGGATGCTGAAAAATTAATACCAGTTATTGAACCACAAGTTGATGTTACTGGAATTAGTGATACAAATGTTATTTTTAAATTTACAATTATTACTAAACCAGAAGTTACTCTAGGGGATTACAAAAACTTAAAAGTTAAAAAAGAAGAAGCTAAAGTAACTGATGAAGAAGTTGAACATGAAATTGAACATATGAGAAGTCATATGGCTGATGTTGTTGTTAAAGAAAATGGCACAGTTGTTGAAGGCGATACTGCAGTTATTAGCTTTACTGGTGTAGTTGATGGTAAAGAAGTTGAAGGTGCTAAGGGAGAAAATTATCCTTTAGAAATTGGAAGTCATTCATTTATTCCTGGTTTTGAAGAAGGCGTAGTAGGAATGAAGGCTGGAGAAACTAAAGAATTAAATCTTAAGTTCCCAGAAAACTATGTTGAAGAATTAAAAGGTAAAGAAGTAACATTTACTGTAACAGTAAATGAAGTTAAAACAAGAGTTTTACCTGAAATTAATAAGGATTTCTTTGAAGATCTAGGATATGAAGATGTTAAAGATGAAGCTGGATTAAAAGCTAAAGTTAAAGAAGAATTAGTCCATGAAAAAGAACGTCATTTAGAAGATGAATTCATGGATAAAGTTTTAGAAGCTGCAGCTAAAAATATGAAAGTAGAAATTAATCCTGAAATCGTAGAAGAAGAAGTTCATAGAATGATTAATCAATATGCTGAACAATTAAAAATGCAAGGTATGGATTTCAATGAATTTATGAAAATAACTGGTACTAAAGAAGAGGATTTACATAAACAAATGGAACCAGAAGCTGAAAAACGTGTTAAATATCGTTTCATGTTAGAAGCTATTGCAGAAAAAGAAGATTTAAAATTCACTAAAGAAGAAGTTGAAGCTAGAGCTGATGAAATTGCTGCATCTTATGGTGTAGATAAAGCTGAACTTCTAAAAGCTTATGGTTCAATGGATGTTATTGAATATGATATGAAAATGCATAAAGCATTAGAAATATTAAAAGAAAATAACTAAGAGGCTTGAGAAAGCCTTTTTTCTTTGCATAAAAAAATGACATTTAGTCAAAGACTAAATGTCTGTAACTTATATAAGGCAGGCATTCAACGTACTAAATTGAAAGCTTCCTATTTTATGCAAACTTTATTTGCTAAATATATATTAACATTTTTAAAATTTTATGTCAATATAATATAGCTAAAAATATCAATAAGAATAATAAAATAAAGTTAAAAAACAAACTTAAAATATGCTTATAATGCTTGCTTTATTTGGATGACTATGATATACTTTTCTCATAGGAAATAATTCAATTGTTGAGTGTCTGCCAAATCTTATTACTTTAATTAATAGAGAGGAGGCTTGATACAATGAAGAATAAGACCTTTATTTTAAGAGTGCTTGACTTTATTTGTACCATTTTATTTTTAGTTATTTTGCTAATAGCTATTGTAAAAAAATGACACTTAGTCAAAGACTAAATGTCTGAATCTTTATAAGGCAGACATTCAACATACCAAATTGAATGTTTCCTATTTTAATTTATGCAAATTTTCTTTGCTATATACATAATAACATAACTATTTATTTTTGTCAAATAGTTATTTGTTTTAAAGTATAGCTGTTGTTTACATTATAAAGAAACTAGCAATCACACTTGCTACCATGATTAGAAGCATAATCCAAACTACGATTTTTTGAGCTTTTTTATTCAAAATAATTCACCACTTTCTTTTGTTTATATAAATAATTTATCATAATTTTAATAAATTTGCAATATAATTAAGTGGTGATAGAAATGTGGACAAGCTTAAGTAAGAAATTATATTTATTTATGAGCATTGTTTTAGTTATAGGTATTATAACTGGAGTAGTTTTTGTTATTATGTTAGATGAAGCTACGAAAGAAATATTGTTTTTGAATATAAATAACTTTTTACAAAGTTTTGGTGCAAGTAATATTAGTATACTAGTGCAACATTTAGTAATACTTTCTACATTACTCATATTAAGTATCTTTTTGATTGGAGGACCACTTGTTATATTCTTTATGTTTTATAATGGATTTACCATAGGTTTTATAATAAGCTCTATTACATGTATATTTGGTATTAAAGGCATGTTATTCGGAGTATTATATGTAATTGTAAGTAAATTAGTATTTGTAGTATTATTTATTATATTTAGTGTTAATTTATTTAAGATAGTTAAATGTGTAATAGATTATTTAGTTTATAAAAAAAGTAATAAAGAGTCTTTAGTTATGTTTATGAAAAGAAGTATAGTTTTTATTGGTATTATTATGATTAGTGATATAATTTTATATTTTGGGGGAGTTAAACTCATAAATATCTTTAATTTTCTAATAAAATAAGTTATAATATTTACGTGATGTTTATGAAAAAAGTAATTATTGGAATATCTGGAGGAGTAGATTCTGCGGTAGGTGCTCTTCTTTTACAAAAAGAGGGCTATGAAGTTGAAGGTCTTTTCATGCGTAATTGGGATAGTAATATTAATAATGATTTTTTGGGAAATCCTAATGATTTTAATGATATATGTCCTCAAGAAAAAGATTATAATGATGCATTGGAATTATGTAATAAATTAGGTATAAAACTTCATAGAATAGATTTTATTAAAGAATATTGGGATTATGTATTTACTTATTTTTTAGAAGAATTAAAAAAAGGAAGAACACCTAATCCAGATATGCTATGTAATAAATTTATTAAGTTTGATTTATTTATTAAAGAAGCTAAAAGATTAGGGGCAGATTATATAGCTACAGGTCATTATGCTAAAATGGAAGATGGCAAACTTAAAAGAGCTGTTGATTTAAATAAAGATCAAACATATTTTTTGGCAGACGTTAAAAAAGAAGCTTTAAAGAATGTCTTATTTCCAGTTGGAGATTATACCAAACCAGAGATAAGAAAAATAGCAGAAGAAAATAATTTAAATGTTGCTCATAAGAAAGATTCAACAGGTATTTGTTTTATAGGTGAGAGAAACTATCAAAAATTTGTTGAAAATTATTTAAGACCTAATCCTGGGGATATTGTTGATGTTGAAACTAAGGAAGTTATTGGAAGACATACAGGTCTTATGAATTATACGATTGGGCAAAGAAGAAATGTTGGCATAAGTGGAAATTTAGAAAGACATTATGTATGTGGTAAAAACGTTGAAAAAAATATATTATATGTAGCTTTCGGAGAAGATAATAAATACTTAATGAGTGATGAATGTATTATAGACAATGTTAATTTTATAAGTAGTTTAAGACCTACTTTTTGTACAGCTAAGTTTAGATATCGCGATCAAGACCATGCGGTTGAACTTGAATACTTGGAGGATGACAAAATTAAAGTGAAATTTCCTGAGAAAGTTAAGGCTGTTACTCCAGGTCAAGCATGTGTTTTATATCTTGGTGAAGAATGTCTTGGTTGTGGTTTTATTGACGAAATTAAAAATAATGATGAATATTTATGGTATTTACACAATTAATCTTGATTTTTAGTGTTAAGTTATGTATAATTGATGTGTAAAGTTAAAGAAGGTAGTGATAAAAATGGATAGATTAAATGAATTATTACAAGAATTAGGGCTTTCAAAAGTTAAACTTGCAAAGTACTTGGGAGTAAGCCGTCAGATGGTATATAACTATTTAGTTTTAGATAGTTTAGATAAATGGCCTAAAGAAAAGAAAGTATTGCTTTTACAACTTTTAGATATTAAAGATGGAAGTAAGAAAAGTATAGATAGTATTGTGGTTGATACAAATTATTTGATGGAAGTTGAAAAAAGACTTAATAGTGCAATTAAGCAAACTAATAATATTGAAGCTTATATTGATATGAATGGTCTTACTAAAGACAATAAGCAACTTTTAAATGATTTTATCTTTTTACTTAAAGAAAAATTAGAAGATAATGATCCTGAAGCAAGTAGTGCAATTAGATATATGTATTATATGTTACAATCTATGGATAATGTTCCTGAAATTAAATATATAATGGGTTATATGGCTAAATCAAATTGCTTTATTAAACCAGAAGAATATAAATTTGATGAAGATAAACAATTTATTTTTGAAGGAATACTTTATTCGGCTTTAACACTTTATAATAATGGTGGTGCATCTAAAAGTAAACTAGCTGAAAGTCATAAGAGATTCATTCAAGAAATAGAACAAAAAAATGAAGAAAAATTAACTAGAACTCAACAACTTAGTACAGTTAAGATTCAAGCTTTAAGAGAACTTGGCTATAATGATATAAATACTGAAAATGCTGCAGAAGTATTTGAAAAGATGGCAGAAATTCAAACTAGAAAAGTATAGAGGTTGTTATGAAAAAGAAAGATAAGTTAATTGTATTTTTAAGTATTGTAATTGTAATTTTAGTTGTAGTTATATTAGTACTTCTTATAAAAAAAGGATTACCAATTAATTCTAAAAATAGTATTGTAATAGATGCATATAAATATGTAAGTAATAGTAATTTAGAAAGATGTAATGGCTTAGTTATGTATAATAAAGATAAAGTTACAAAAGATACTTTAGAAAATACTACTAAAATATGTTTATCTTATAATCTTTTGAATGAAAAGGGCGAAGAAGTAAAACTTGATAAAAATAAAAAAAATAATTTATGTACTTTAAAAGATGATATGGTATTTGCTTTAGATAATTATGAAGGAGATATATGTACAATATCTAAGATATCTAAAGATGAAGTGCATAAACAATATAAGAAATTATTTGGGGAAGAACTTAAAACTGATGAAAGTTTTCAGCTTGATAATGTAAGCATATGTCATTATAGTGAAGACTATTATTATTGTGGTTTATCAGAAAAATATACTTATTCAATCGGGGGGGAACCTCATACATATAGAACTATAAAGAATTCTTATAAAAAAGATGATAAATTAATTATTTATGATTATTTCTTAAAAGTAATAAATGATGAATGTTATACAAGTTTTATGACTAATGATAAGAATGATAAATGTAGTAAAAAATATGATAATAAAAAGAATATAGATTATAATTTTATGAAAAGATATGGAGTAGTATATAAACATATTTTTCAAAAAGATGGAGATAACTATTATTGGGTCTCAAGTGAAGCTGAGTAAAATATTTAAAAAACAAATGAAAAATGCTTTTCATTTGTTTTTTTATATGATAAAATTATTTTGTAACATAGGAAGAAAGCTAGTGGTTATAAGGGATGTGGTATGTATGGAAAAAAATAAAAAACAAGCATTAATTCTTAGTATTGTTGGGGTTTTAACATTAATTACTTTAGTGGCTGGTGCAACATATGCATACTTTAAAGCCCAAGGGGGAACAGGAGGTTCATCAAAGGTTGATGTTACAACAGCAACAACTGATTTGTTAACATTT
>OLQV01001015.1_pt1 | contig 22490 bp, 17 predicted proteins | sample 1672371 | NCBI WGS metagenome assembly OLQV01 (sample SAMEA3136676, study PRJEB25190) | human gut metagenome
CGAACTTACGCCTGGCTTCCTGCGATGCGGGGAGCTTGGAGAGGTCTCCTACGCCTGCTGCCTCGAACACCATGAGTATCTCCTGAAGGCGCGCGTCCATCAACGCGATATTCTCCGGTAGTTTCTGGACGAACATGTCGAGCGGGCGGTCTCCCGAATACAGCTTCACTGCCGCTTCGATATAGCACTTCATGGTGTGGGGACGACGGTAATAGCGAATCGTGCCGAAGGGCTTGTCGGGGCCGAACAGGCGATTGGTGCGGCTGAACGCCTGGATGATGCTCTCGTAGTCGATGACCTTGTCGAGGTAGAGCGTGTTGAGCCATTTGGAGTCGAAGCCCGTGAGCATCTGGTCCACTACGATGAGCAGGTCGATGCGAGAGTCGCGGTTGGAGTCGACGTTGACGTAGGGCTTCTTGTGAGAAAGGCGCGCCGAGATGTCCTTTTTCATGGCGGGCCATGTAGGGATGGTGAACTCCTGGCCGTATGCTTTGTTGTAGTCTTCAATGAGCTCGACCAGGGCATCTTCCTTCACCGTAGAGCCGGCGTTGTTGTCAATGCTCGGGTCGAAAAGGGCGGTCACCTTCATTTGCGGGGCGCGTTCCTTGAAGGCTCGGTAATAGTCGATCGCCTCCGGGATGGAGCTCGTCGCCAAAATTGCATGGAACTTGGTGCCGTGGGAGAGCACCGGGAAACGGCGCAGGATGTCCTCTACGACCTTTTCGTGGTGCGGAGTGTCGGGCCAGTATTGGGCGCGGGTGAGGAAATCCTCGATGCCCTTGATGCGGTTGCCGGCGCTGTCGACCATCGGTCCCATGGGGACCTTTGCCGAGTCCATATAGTAGTAGAAGACCTTGCTCTTTCGATCATCGGTGATGGCTTCGATCACTGTTGCGGCTTTCGCTTGCTCTAGGGCAACTGCTTCGCGCACGTCGTGGTCATCGAAGGTGGTCACCATGTAGGGGTCGAAGCCCAGCACGTTGCCATCGCGGATGCCATCGGCGATGCTGTATCGGTGCAGGCATTCGCCGAACACCATAGCCGTAGTCGACCCCTTCTTCTGATTCTCGTCGAGGATTGGTGTTCCCGTGAAACCGAAGAAGAGGGCATTGGGGAAGGCGCGGCGTATGTCCTGGAGCATGTCGCCGAAGGTGGATCGGTGGCACTCATCAATGATAAATACGATACGCTTGCCTGCCAGACGGTCGAGTTCGGCTTGGGTGATTCTAGACTCACCGGCCTTCAAGTTGCTCATCTTTTGGATAGAGGTGACGATAAGGCGATTCTTGGGGTCGTCGCTGGCGAGCTTGGACTTGAGGACCTGCGTGTTCTCAGTGCCCTGCACGTCGTCGGCGTCGTCGGCGAAGGAGCGATACTCCGAGAGCGACTGCGTGCCCAGCTCGATGCGATCCATGAGGAACACGACCTTGTCGGCATCATGAGAGTCGGCGATAAGTTGAGCCGATTTAAAGCTGGTCATGGTTTTGCCGGAGCCGGTGGTGTGCCAGATATAGCCGCCAGGGCGACCTGGCGTGCTACTGTGCCGTGGCTCATCCCATTTGCATCTGCGGACCTTGTCCGAGATGGCCGCGGCGGCGTAGTACTGGTAGCTGCGCATGACTTTTAGGCAGCCATCCGAGCTGTCAGCCACGGTGTAGAACCCAATGAGCTGATGCGCCATAGGGATAGAGAGAAGTGTCGAGGTGAAGCGCTTCCACTCGTCAGCGCCGGGCTTGTCACCTGCGCAGACGGGCTCGTTGTTGAAGTCTTCCCAGTGGAAGTAGAAGTTGGGGTTAAACGCGCCTGTTCCAGGGTTGGCAAAGTACCGCGCCTCATCGGGGGTCATTCCCACAAAGATCTGAACCAGGCGGAAGAGACCCGTGAACACACCTTCGTGCGCGTATTTTTCGATCTGTCCGGTTGCCTGGCTTACGGGCACGCCACTGCGTTTGAGTTCGATATGGATGACCGGCATGCCGTTGATGAGCAGACACAAGTCTCCGCGACGGTCGTTCAAGATCTTGCTCTTCGCAGGATAGACAGGCTGCTGAGCTATCTGGTAGCGGCTCTGGCCGGCTGCGATCTCCTGGCGATCATAGATCTTCAGGCTTACCTCCTTGCCCAGGTGAAGCGCATCGTCGGGGTTGTCGCGCGTGATGGCGACAGTCTTTCCGTTGATGAACCCGTTGAGCGCGAGCGGGGTCTTGAGCGTTTCGATTTGTTCGATTACCTGTGCCATCTCGCCCTGGGTGAGCGGGCAGCCGTTCAGGCGGTCTATGTCGGCATTGTTTTGGAACAGAATCTTCGCCCAGTTGTCGATGAGGTCCTGCTCGGTGGGATAGCGAAGCACGCCCCCCGCGTCGTCCCAGCCATGCTGCTTAAGAACAACGATTACGGCTTCTTCGAAGGCGGCCTCTTTGTCGAAAATCATGTCGAAACCTATCTACGACGTCGTGAGAAGGTATGTATCTGGGAGTGCGCGGCGGCAGATGCAGATGATTCGGCAGCTACCGTTTCCAACTCGGTTTTCGTCATCTGGCGGCACGTCCTTCTCTGGCAATTTGTTCGTTGCGGGCCCCTTCGTAGGGTAAGTTGGAAGGAGGTCATTATGCCGTCATTTTACCAGAGCGCGGATAATCCATGAGGCGGCTTGTGCGCGCCCAGGGAATTCGCGCAACAACCGCCGCGCGTTTTTTGTTTGGATTCGCGGGCAAACGGGTGCCTGTTGCTTACGGCTGCAAGCGATACCTGTCCGCGCGCGACGCGCGCAAAGGCCCCTGTAATCCGTTATGCTATCGACATTAGCCGTTACTAACCTGTCCTATTTGTCCGCTTGCTGCATCTGGGCAGATGGGGCGGGAGCAGAAGGGAGTCCATCTGATGGAAGATGAGGAAAAAACGAGTTGACCCGCCGTGGTTTCGTTGTCCTTGCAGCCTCGGCTTTTGGTGCGTTTTTCATTAAACCTCCGCTTGTTGCCGCCTCAGGTGACAGAGACTATCTCGTCAGTATCCAAACAATCGGTTACGGGTACCTTTGGCCCGAGGAGGACGAGGACGACGATTTCATGTTCGAGGCCGATTCCGCTGAGATTCAGCGTGAGGCCTTGGAGCCTGGCTCCATACTTTACTTCAGGCAGGACCCCGACATCCCGAAAGACTCCGCCTGGCTTGACGTGGTCGCGTCGGACGGCGAGAAGCTCTGCGATATTCCCTGGCGAGGTACTTCCGAAGAGGAGAGTGCCGTCATGCGAATCGTCGAGAAGATCAATGATGGGTACGAGGTGTGGGCCGAAGTTACCGATGCCGAGCACGACACCATGAACGCAGGTCCTGATAGGGCTCGAGTTCACAACATCGAGTTTGACGTTTTCTGCAGATAGGCGAGGGGGGTTGTCGTGCTGCGCCCGTGACGCCCGATGGTGTGCATTCGGTAGCGAGTCGAAGACGTGACGCCCGCCTTGCTGGGCGACACTGGCCGTTTGGAGCGGAACGGCGAAGAGGCGCAGGACGGTGTATGGGTGGGCAACGTCATTACTCCGACTAACGTTTCCCCAGGCGAGGGCTACATCGACATAACGCCCGAATACACGATTTGGCCCTAGCGCCATCCGCGTCGCTTGTACGGTCCGCCCCTGACGCGCGGCCTCGATCGCCTGGTCGATCGCCCGACCCGATTTCTTGTGGCGCTCTCCTCGATAAATGACGCCCCTTGCAAATGGAACTCGCACAAACTTGCTAAACAACTTGCCAACTTGACAAACAACTTGCTAAACCCGCTAAAGAAGTTAGCAAGTTGCGAGAAGAGAGATTCCCATATGGACGCAAAAGAGCTTAAAACCGCGATTCGGCAGCTGAAATCGTCGTGCACCGACAACCAGTCGGTCGAGGTGAGGGAATCCGTCGGGAAGATGCCCTCGAGCATCGCCGAGACGATTTTCGCGTTCGCGAACGGGTCGGGCGGCGCGATCGTGCTGGGGCTGTCTGAGAAAAACGGTTTCGAGCCCGCGGAAAGGCTCGAAGCCCATCGGATCGCGGACTCGCTCTCTCAGGCATGCTCGGACAAGCTCACCCCGCCTGCGCGCGCCTCCATCGATATCCTGGAATACGATGGCGCCAACGTGGTCGTCGCCACCATCGACGAGATTCCGCTTCGCGACAAGCCCTGCTTCGTCAAGGGCAAGGGCATGTACCAGGGCTCCTTCATCCGCTCGTTCGACGGTGACAGGAAGCTGAGCCCCTACGAGATCGACAGGCTGCTGGAAGACAAGACGCAGCCGTCGCCCGCTGCCGTGCGCGAGGCGGTCTGCAACGCGCTTATGCACAGGGACTACTCCGAGTTCGCGCGCGGCACCCAGGTCCAGGTGAACCTGTACGACGATCGCTTGGAGTTCCTGAGCCCAGGCGGCCTTTACGGCACAGTGACTGCAGCCACGGTCGCTTCCGCTGGCTACTCCTCGACGAGGAACCAATATCTCGCCGACATCCTGGAGTCCACGCCCTACGAAGGGGGCTTCGTTGCGGAGAACAGGGGGACGGGCTTCAAGCTCATGGGGATCGAGCTGGGGCGAAACCGGATGGAAGCGCCAGTCGTCAGGGACTCGGTCGCGATGTTCTCACTCGAGTTCCGCCGGCGTACGGACCAGTCGTCGATTGGCTCTGCCTACGACGAAATAGTCTCCTCCATCTCTGCGAACGAGCCGTGCGGCGCAGGGGAGATTTTCGCTGGTTTGAACCTCCCCAGGAGCACCGTCACGTATCACCTGAAGAAGCTTGTCGGCGAGAAAAGGTTGGAGAGGATTGGGACGGAAAGAAGCCGGAACCAGAAATACCGTCTGCCGTAGATGCGGGCAGCGGGAATGGGGCGAATCGCGCAAGCGGCCCCTCTTGAACCTTCGTGGTGGAAAAGCAGGACCCCCTCCCCATAATTGCACGTCTCGCAAAAAGAATCGCAGAATCGAGATGACAATCAGCCTTTGGCCCGACCTCTAAAAGGGGCGCCTGCTTCCCTGCAGTTCCTCATCTTGCGGCAAATCGAATAGCAGGTGGGTTATCGTGCCCCAAATATCGAGCATAATGAAAGCTTCCCACTCAGTGACTAATTGAATCCGAGCGTTGCCAATCCGTGTCGCGTCATGCCGCCGAGGGGCTGATTCGCGCGCAATTTGGGCGAATCAGCCCCTTGATTCGCGGTTTCGGGAATGACTCACTTGATTCACGAAACCGCAGGTCGCTCTTTCAATCACTCCCAGGTTTCCGCCGGGATTCGTAGCGGGCGGCTTGTAAAGGGGTGATTCGGGCGTCTGGCAAGCTCCGGCGCCAGGCGCGGCTTCGCTAGCGAGACGAGTCGATTCGCTCGATCAGGCCGTTGGCCCATGCCACGGCGTCGTCGGCGGTTGGCAGGACGTCGAGCCCGTCTGCCTGGGCGGCGTACAGCGAATCCCAGTCTTCGCCCTTTACGATCGTCGGGGGCCATTTCTGCTCCTGGCGGTACGCGAAAAGTCTGACGCACACCGCCCGCACCTCCGCATAGTCGGCCGTTCCGCCCGATACCGCGATTTGCAGGTCTATCAGGTCGTGAGCGCGCTCGCTGCCGGGACTGCTCGCGGCGTGGAGCTTCTGGGCGATTTGGTGCTCGAGCCTCATGCACGGGACCGGGCCGGGTTCGGGGAAGCCGAGCGCCCTCATCATGGCGGCGGCCTCGGGCGATGAGACCATGTCGGGGTTGTCGGCGTCGCCGATCTCGTTGTGGCCGACCTCGAGCGGGAGCGTCATCCACGACTTGCCGTTGTAAGCGATCTTGATCTCGAACGGGCGCATGACGTACGCGGCCGGAACGCCTTCCGGGGAGGCGGGCTCTCTTGGAACGACGATCCCCGTGAATCCGGACCATCCTATGGCGAGCGCGTCTTCCAACCTTGCGATGTAGTCGTCCAGGGAGGACGCCCTGGCAGTGTCGAGGTCTCGCGAGAAGCGCGTGGCGTCTTTCCCGAAGCGGATTTTCAGGGCGTTTCCGCCCTTCGCCGCCCCGTCGGGCAGCATCTGCCCGACGATCGCGGTTGCGAGCAGCCTTTTGACGCGGCCCGGCTCGTCTCCCGTGCTCGCGCAGAGCCTGTCGATGGCAATGTCGAGGTTGCGTCTGCTGTTTGGCCTCTTGGCTTCCTTCATGGCAGCTCCTTCATCAGGTCCTCGTATTCGCCGGAGGTGACGAGCCCCTCGGCGCGCGCGCGTTTCGCCGCTTCCGCAAGGCGTTCGCCCATAACGGACCCCTCGCACGCCTTGATGGCGTCGGCGACGCGCTGGGAGGGTATGCCTTCGTAGAACGTCGTCGACGCGCCTTTGGGCGCGGGCACGGCTTTTACCCAGTCGGGCAGCTTGCGCCGTACGCGCTTCGGCGTCGCCACGAACACCGAGCGCGGGTCGACGAGGGCGAGCCCGTGCATGGACAGCACGGACTCGCCCCACAGGAAGCTCCCATCGCCAACGAACGCCACGGCCTCGGCGAAGGGGTCGAGGGGCGTCGGGACCCAGCGCGCAACTTTGTACACCCCGTGCCCGCGGCGGACCAGCTTCCCGTCGGTGCACCATCTTCGCATCTCGCCCGAGGTCACGCCCGCCTCCCGCGCCTGCGAGGCGGTCACGATGCCGTAGCCGTCGGCTGCTATCTCGTATATCTCGTCAAAATGTTTCATGTCAAAAGACTAACACTTTTGTATGCTTTTTGGCATGGGAAGATGATTCTGCGGCCTTTTCCAGCAACGCCCCGTTTGCCGCAGGGCTCGTTATCGGCATCGTTGCGCATATCGATGCTGGGCAAGATAAAGAAGAGGGATATTTGCGCCCTACTTGACTGAATCGCGGTTCGGGAAATACCGTTCCCTAACCTTTGGCATTGTCTTTGCCGCCTTAGACGAACTCGAAACGAGGCAGACGATGAACCAGGGCGCAGGATCGAGACCAGGGCCTTTTCGACTACTGCTCACCTTCGGGGCTCCAGAGGGATTTGCTGGGGATTGCGTACAGCGGGACGTTGCGCATCCAGTCCTGCTCGCGAAATCCCGACATGCTGAAGCGCACGGCGCTCACCCAGGGATGCTTCTGCTTGAAGGCCCGTAGGCTCTTCGAGCGTAGGTTCTCCTCGGCCTTCACCTCGATGGCGTACACCTGGTTGTCGCCTTGCGCGAGGAAGTCTATCTCGCCCGACGAGTTCTCGGCGGACCAGTAGTACGGCGTGAACCCGCACTCCGACACCAGCTGCTGGCAGACGTACTGCTCGGTGAGGGCACCCTTGAACTCCTCGAAGATTGCGCTGCCGCCAATGACGGTACTCTTGTCCAGGCGCACCATGGCCCCGAGCAGGCCGACATCGAGCAGGAATAGCTTGAAGGCGGCGTCGTCCGCGTAAGGGCACAGCGGCAGGCCTGGCTTCGAGATCCTGCGAACCTTCGTGACAAGGCCTGCCTGTTCGAGCCAGGTGATGCCGGATTGGTAGTTCCGCGCGCGGGCGCCCTGGGCGATGTGGCCGAAGACGAACTTCTTGTTCTCCCGGCCGAGATGTGACGGAATCGACCTCCACGCCGCGATGGCGTATTCGGCCTCTGTGCGCGACAAGTGCTTGGAGACGTCGCGCTCGTAGTCACTGAGGATCTGGTTCTGAATGGACCTTGCGTCCTCCAGCAGCCCTCGCTCCAGAAACGCGGCTGCTGCCTCGGGCATGCCCCCCACGTAGTAGTACTGGCGAAGGAGCGGCGTTATCTTTCCCGCAAACGAGTTGATCATGGCGGGGTCGTTGGAGGCGACGAGCTCGGACATGCCGGCGTTGCCGGTTGCAGCGAGGAATTCCCTGAAGCTCATGGGGTAAAGGTCCAGTGCGTTTACCTTGCCCACGGGATATCCGGTCCCACTGTGGATCGTTATCCCCAGGAGCGACCCTGCTGCGGCGACAGCGAGCCCGGGGCCTCCTCGCAGAAGTACTTCAAGGAGGTCAGCGCCTTCGGGCATTCCTGTATCTCGTCGAGGATGACGAGGGTCTCCTGCTCCTTAATGGCCTTTCCCGTTTCGAACTGGAAGGCCGAGACGAGCCTCTGTATGTCATAGCCGAGCTCGAACTGCTCCTGCATAGCCGTGATTTGGTTCAGGCTAATGATACACCCCTATTTTCGCATCAAATGGAGAAAGCAGGGGCGTAAAAATGTAAACAATGGAGAAAATCAGGTGCTAAATATTCCCACTCGATTGCAGACTTTGTCTACTGCCGTCGCGATATAGCAGCTGCTCTTCTTGTTTGCGTTGGGTACTATCGTTTCGTTAAGCGTGGTTTTTGTGGGCAGCGGCGAGAAGCCTTCCGCCTCGGAGGGCCGGACCAACCTCGAGGGCAAAGCCCCCCATCTACAGCATCGACGGGACGCTTTCCTCTGCGAACGACGGTACCGTTGCGGCGACGGACGGCAGAACGATCGGCTTTACCTATCAGCAGGGTGGCGCGCCGATCGACGAGGCGATCAACGACGGTTGGACGGACGGCAACGTGTCGGTTGCCATCGACGGCACGCGAGGGTTTCACGCTTACCGATGAGATTACGTCGATGTACGGCTACAACGATTCCGCAGCTGCCGCCCGGAAGGCCATGATGCTGTCGGCGCTTTCTGCCAAGGTGACGCTTGCCGACGGCAGCGAGGAGGTCATCGATGCTGCGAGAATCCTCAGCGGCGAAGTTGCTGGAGTCTCCCTTGTCATGGCAGACGGGAGCGAGCTTGCGCTCAACGCCCCGGGCTCTTTCGGCAATAATCGTGGGTGGAAACTGACGTTCGACAAGCTCCCGGCGGGGGCAACGGTAACCGTTGGCTACACTCTGACGGTCGACCGTGCGGCGTATGTTGCCGCGGGTGGCGACCTCGATAGTGTCGTTACCTTCCGCAACGCTTTCGCGGTAAGCACCGCCGACGGCTCTACCGCCGAGGATTCCTCGACCGGCAAGGTCAAGGTGCAGCCCGACGTATCGAAGAAGGGCGTCGTCTCTTCGAGCAAATCGGAGGACGGGAATCCCCTGATCAACTGGTCTGTCGACGTGCGTCTGCAGCAGATCTTCGGCTCCGTTGAGCTTTCAAACCTTGAGACGGCGAGCATCAAAGACGTGCTTGATCAGCGCTTGAAGTATCTGGGCGTCTCGGTCGAGGATAGCCGCACCACGATTGCCGGGACGACAACCACCCCGCTTGAGGAGGGCCGCGACTATGAGGCAAGCTTCGACGAGGCGACGCGCACCCTTGAGGTGAAGATCAAGAACCCTTCGGCGCATCCCGACGTGCGCGTCACGATCAAGACCGAGGTCGTGGGCTCTGTCGACGGCATTGACAACTCAGTGGACGTGTTCGTTGACGGTCAGTACAAGGGTGGGGATAAGACGGAGATTAAAGACGACCTGGTTGCTGTTTCACTTATGGTCCGCGCAACATTGCCGGCACGTACTGGTACCAGATTTCCGAGAAGTCGACCGATGAGCTTGCTGCGATTTATACGCCGGAAGTTCCGGATTCCCCTGACGCTCCGCAGGGCCCTGAGGCTCCTGGCGATGAGAACGTGCTTTCCAAAACGGGGGACGGCGCTCCGACGGCTTTGCTGTTCGCGCTCGCTCTCGGCGGTTTGGGATTGGCGGCAATCGCCCGACGCCTGCGCAGGCAGTGATGGTTCCGTGCTTTCTCATGAAAAATCCATGCAACGCGCTCGCGCGTAGCCATGAGTTCTGGTATCATTCAACAGGTTGCGCTAAGGACGGCGCAATCGGGAATAAGTGCGATGATACGCGGAGGCGGTGCATATGCGCTCTTCGGAGTCTTGCTACGGCCACGCTTCAAAGTTATCGCATGCAGTTATTTCGCATAAGGAGAAGTGAATGTACGCAATCGTGAAAACGGGCGGCAAGCAGTACAAGGTTGCCCCTGGAGACCGCATCAACATCGAGAAGCTCGATGCCGAGGTGGGCGCTGAGGTCGAGCTTCCTGTCATCTGCGTCGTCGACGGCGAGACCGTCGAGGCAGATCCTGCCAAGGCCGCTGCCACCAAGGTGGTCGCAACTGTCATCGAGCAGTTCAAGGGCGAGAAGGTTCTCGTCTTCAAGTTCAAGAAGCGCAAGAACTACAAGAAGCTGCGCGGCCATCGTCAGCAGCTCACTCGCGTGGAAATCAAGTCCGTCGGCACCGCTGTCGCCGAATAGATAAAGGGAGGCATACACCATGGCTCATAAGAAAGGCTTAGGCTCCAGCCGCAACGGTCGCGACTCTCACGCACAGCGACTCGGCGTGAAGATGTTCGGCGGTCAGCATGTTCGCACCGGCAACGTCATCGTTCGTCAGCGCGGCACCAAGTTCCATCCCGGCGAGAACGTCGGTCGCGGCAAGGACGATACCCTGTTCGCGCTGTGCGACGGCACTCTCGAGTTCACTCGCGGCATGAAGCGTCGCGTGCATGTCCGCCCCGATGCCGAGGCACAGGAATAGCACGCTACCGCGCAATCAGCATAGATAGTCGGTTTTCGAGGCGCCCCCTGCATATCAGAGGGCGCCTTTCGTTTACAATCCAGACAACGCGGGCGCACTTGATGCCCGCCCTGGCAGCGAAGGATCCCCCATGTTCGTAGACAAGGTACGCATATACGTCAAAGGCGGCGACGGCGGCGCGGGCTGCATGTCCTTCCGTCGCGAGGCGCACGTCCCCAAAGGCGGCCCCGACGGCGGCGACGGTGGTCACGGCGGCAACGTCGTCATCCAGGCCGACCTGGGTGTCTCGTCGCTGATCGACTACCGCTTCAAGCACCACTTCAAGGCTGAGCGCGGCACGCATGGCAAGGGCTCGCGCATGCGCGGCGCCGACGGTGAGGACATGATTTTGAAGGTGCCCGTGGGTACGGTGGTCCACGAGTACTTCGAGGAAACGAAGGAAACGGGTGAGCTCATCGCCGACCTCACGCACGACGGCGAGCGCATCACCGTGGCGCTCGGCGGCGTCGGCGGCCGCGGAAACGTGCACTTCGTCACGTCCACACGCCGCGCTCCCGCGTTTGCCGAGTTGGGCGAGCCTTCGCAGGAGCAGTGGGTCGAGCTTGAGATGAAGCTCATGGCCGACGCGGCGCTTGTGGGCATGCCTTCGGCGGGGAAGTCCTCGCTCATCTCGAAGATCTCGGCGGCCCGACCGAAGATCGGCGACTACCCGTTCACGACGCTTGTCCCGAATTTGGGCGTGGCGACGAGCGGCGATTTGAGCTTCGTCTGCGCCGACGTCCCTGGCCTTATCGAGGGCGCGCACGAGGGGCGTGGGCTTGGGCACGAGTTCCTCCGCCACATCGAGCGCACCGCGCTCATCGTGCACGTGGTCGACCTCACGGGTGACTACGAGGGGCGTGACCCTTTGAACGACTACGAGGTGATCAACCGCGAGCTCGAGCTGTACGCGAGCGATCTCGCGTCCCGCCCGCGCATCGTCGTGGCCAACAAGATCGACGTCCCCGGTACGGAGGGGATCTGCAAGAAGCTCGCCGAACGCGTGCGAGCCGACTCCATCGCCGCGGCCGGCGGCGACGAGTTCGCGGACAGCCCCATCGATCCGAAGCTCTACTGCATCAGCGCGCTCACGGGCAAGGGCGTCGACTCGCTCAAGGCCGCCATCGCGACGAAGGTACACGGGCTACGCGAGGAGGCTCGCGCGAAGGCCGCCGAGCAGCCGGAGTTCGACCACGTGTGGGAGCACAAGCGCGAGATGCGCGACCGTCGCTTCACCGTGCGCAAGCTCTCCGACGGCGTCTTCCGCGTGGAGGGTGGCCAGGTTGAGCGCATGGTTATCCAGACGGACTGGGAAAACGAGGACGCCATCGCCTTTTTGCAGCACCGCTTCAAGCGCATCGGCGTGGAGGACGCGCTTGCGAAGGCGGGCGCCCGTAACGGCGACGAGATCCGCATCGTGGGGCGCGCGTTCGAGTTTGAGTCGGCGACGGCAGACGACGCGTTCGAGGAGCTCGACATCTAATGGACGAGGCTAAAATCGACAATCCCGTCGCGGGCGAGGGGCGCGGTGCCCACGAAAACCATGGGGCGCGCGAGGGGCAGCTTGCCGCCCACTTGCGCCCGCTTGTGGTCAAGATCGGCTCCTCGACGCTCACCACGTCGGAGAGCAAGATCGACTACGCGTTCCTCGACGACGTCGCCCGTCAGGTGGCACGCGTGCGCGAGGCGGGCTTCTCGCCCATCATCGTGACGAGCGCGGCCATCGCGTGCGGGCTCGAGGCGCTTGGCATCGAGCGGAGGCCCACCGACATGCCGAGTCTGCAGGCAGCGGCCTCGGTGGGGCAGAGCGCGCTTTCGGCGGGCTATGCCCGCGCGTTCGCCCAGCATGGGATAACCACCTCGCTTGTGCTTCTGACCAGGCGCGACACGGCCGACCGCACGGCGTACCTCCATGCGCGCGACACGCTTTCCCGCTTGCTCGAGATGGGGGTCGTGCCCATCGTGAACGAGAACGACACGGTGTCGGTCGAGCAAATTCGCTTCGGCGACAACGATACGCTCGCGGCGCTCGTGGCGTGCCTTGTCGAGGCGGAGCTTATGGTGATCCTCTCCGACATTGACGGGCTCTACGATGCGAACCCGACGAAGGTCGAAGGCGCGCACCTGATCGAGCGCGTCGAGCGCATCGACGAGAGCATCATGGGCGTCGCGGGGGACGCGGGAAGCGTCGTCGGCTCGGGCGGCATGATCACCAAGATCAAGGCCGCGCGCGTGCTTATGGCGGCGGGTATTCCCATGACCATCTGCTTGGGCCACGCTCCCGACGTTATCGTGCACGCAGCTTTCGGCGACCGCATCGGCACGCGTTTCGCGGCGAGCGAGCGCCCGCACGAGATTACGCCGCGCAAGCTGTGGATCGCGCTCGGCGACTCCGCACGCGGCGCGCTCATCGTCGACGACGGCGCGAAGAACGCGCTGCTACACCGCGGCAGCTCGCTTCTGTCGGTGGGCATCTCGCGTGTCGAGGGGCGCTTCAACGACGACGACATCGTCGATGTGAAGGACGCGACGGGGCATGTGATCGCCCGCGGCCGCACGGCGTTCTCGAGCGACGAGGTGGAGCTTGCCTGCGGGCGCACGCGCGAGGAGCTCGAGCGCAACCGCCTGCTCGCGGCGTTCGCCGACAAGCCGGTCATCCACCGCGACGAGCTGATCGCCTTCGAGTAGCGATTGGGAACCACCCAGTGAACTGGGATAATCGAGGGGAACGGGCGAGAGAAAGGTTCAGGCATGTACGAAGAGATTGAGATGCTCGCCAAGCGGGCTCGCACGGCAAGCGTGCGCCTGGCCCAGACGAGCGACGACGAGCGCAACGGCGCCCTGCGCGCCATGGCGCAAGCGCTGCGCGAAAGCGCGCCTGCAGTTCTTAAGGCAAACGCGGCCGACGTGGCCGCCGCACGTGAGAAGGGCACGAAGGAGAGCCTCATCGACCGGCTACTTCTCACCGATGCGCGCATTGAGGACATGGCCGCCGCGCTCGAGAGCCTCGCTGAGCTTCCCAACCCGCTCGGCCGCACGCTCGAGCAGCGCACCCTCGAGTCGGGAATCCGCCTCGAGCGCGTAAGTGTTCCTTTGGGCGTCGTCGCCGTCGTGTACGAGGCGCGCCCGAACGTGACCGCCGACGCCGCCGGCATCTGCCTGAAGTCAGGAAACGCCTGCATTTTGCGCGGCGGGTCGATGGCGGCCCGCTCGTGTGCGGCAATCGCGCGCGTGCTCTCGGCTGCGGCGGAGCAGGCGGGCATGCCCGAGGGTTCGATCGGCATTGTCGCCTCGACCGATCGCGCGGCGACCGACGTCCTTATGGGGCTTCACGGCCTGATCGACGTGCTCGTTCCCCGCGGCGGCGCGGGGCTCATCCGCCACTGCGTGGAGGCGGCCAAGGTCCCCGTCATCGAGACGGGAACGGGAAACTGCCACGTCTACGTGCACGAATCCGCCGACTTCGACATGGCGCGCGAGATTCTCGTGAACGCGAAGTGCCGCCGCTTCGGGGTCTGCAACGCCTGCGAGACGCTGCTCGTCGATGCGTCCATCGCGGCCGACTTTCTTCCCAAGGCGCTCTCCGAGCTGGCCGATCGCGGGGTGGCGATCCATGCCGACGAGCTGGCCTGCGAGGCTGCGCTTGCCGCGGGGGCCTTGCGCGGGCAGGGGCAAAGCGCGTTGCGCGTCGACCGCGCGAGCGAGCAAGATTGGGAAACCGAATATTTAGGTCCCGAAATCGCGGTGAAGTGCGTCGCGGGCGTCGACGAGGCCATTGCCCACGTGAACCGCTACGGCACGATGCACTCCGAGGCCATCGTGGCGAACCCGGGCGACCCTGAGGGTGCCGCGGCGATCGAGCGCTTCCTGAACGAGGTCGACGCGGCGGCGGTCTACGCAAACGCCTCGACGGCCTTCACGGACGGCGGCATGTTCGGCCTCGGCGCCGAGATAGGCATCTCCACGCAGAAGCTGCACGTGCGCGGCCCCTTCGCGACCGACGGGCTGACCTCGTACAAGTACGTGCTGCGAGGCGACGGCCAAGTGAGGTCCTAGCGCATGGGGGAGGAGACTCTGGCAAGCGAATCGAGCGCACCTGCATCGCTGCCCGGCCGGGCGACTCCGTGTCGAGCCCAGGCGGTCTCGCGTCCTGGTGAGGTGGTCTCGCGCCGTTCACCCATTGTGAGCGAGGGCCTCGACAACTTGGGGGCGGACGGCGAGCCTGCCCGGCTGGGCATCATGGGCGGCACCTTCGACCCTATCCACATCGGGCATCTGGCCTGCGCCGAACAGGTGCGCGAGGCGTACGGGCTCGACGCGGTGGCGTTCATCCCCGCTGGCAGCCCTGTGTTCAAGCGTGACCGCGATGTCACGCCCGCGGACGACCGGCTTGCCATGTGCTGCCTCGCGACCGAGAGCAACCCCGCCTTCGACGTGAGCGCGATGGAGATCGAGCGTGGCGGCGACACTTACACCGTCGACACGTTGCGCGAGCTGCGGGCGCATTATCCCGACAACGTCGAGCTCGTGTTCATCACGGGCGCCGACGCGGTCGCGAAGATCTTCCGCTGGCACGAAAGCGAAGCGGTCGCGGGGCTCGCGCGGTTCGTCGCCGTGACGCGCCCAGGGTATACGCTTGACGACGAGATGCGAGCCACCTTCGAGAAAAGCCCCTTCACAGTGGACTTTCTCGAGGTCACAGGGCTGTCGGTCTCTTCAAGCGACCTGCGGCGCCGTGTCAGCGAGGGCAAATCAATCAGATACCTCACCATGTCGCGTGTGCGCGATTACATATGCGAGCATGGCCTGTACCGAAAGGAGCGTTAAACGGTGGGGAAGGAAAGCGGCGGCGATTCCGCCGAGGTGCTCGGCGAGGCGTTCTTCAAAGAACGCAAGGCTGAGCTGGAGCAGCGCGTCAGCAAGAAGCGCTTTACCCATGTGATGGGCGTGGTCGAGGAGGCCGAGATTCTCGCGCGAGCCTACGGGGTCGATGTGCGCGAGGCCCGGCTTGCGGGGCTTTTGCACGACTGGGACAAGGCCTACGATGACGAGGAGATTCGCGAACGCGTCCGCGATCTGGGACTTCAGGTGAACCCGTGGATTTTGGAGCACCAGCCGCGCCTTCTGCACGGTCCGACTGCCGCCTCCGCGCTCGGGCGGGAGTACCCCGCTATTCCCGCAGGCATCCTGGAGGCAATTGAGCGCCACACCACGGGCGAGATCGATATGACGCCGCTCGATATGGTACTCTACTGTGCCGATGCGCTTGAGCCGAACCGACGTTTTGGGCGCGTTGACGAGCTGCGTGCCCAAATCGGCCGCGTGACGCTCGAGGAACTCTACGTTGCAGTGCTCGGGTACTGGACGATTCTCATCATCGAGCAAGGAAAGACGCTGCATCCGCGCACGGTAGATATTTGGAACGCCTACGCGGTGAAAAACGAGAAACCGTACATAAACGCAAAGCGAAAGGAGCGCAAGTGAGCGCTAACGAACAGAAAACCTCGCGAGAGCTCGCGATTATCGCCGCCCAGGCGGCCGACGAGAAGAAGGCAACCGACATCCTCGTGCAGGACGTGGCGGAGCTTGTCGGCGAGACCGACTTTTTCGTGATCGTCACGGCGTCCAACAGCCGCCAGGTGAACTCGATCGTCGATGCCATCAAGGAGGATTTGCGGGACAAGGGCGGCGTGAAGCCCTTCCATGTCGAAGGAACGCAGGACGGATCGTGGTCGCTGCTCGATTACGGCCAGATCGTCGTGCACGTCTTCCAGCCCGAGACTCGCGAGTATTACCGCCTCGAGGAGCTGTGGAACGACGCCCCCGTGCTCGATTTGGCGAAGGAAGCGGGGCTTTGCGACGTCGAGTACTCCGACCGCATCTCGAAGCTTCTGCCCAAGAAATAGGCTGAAACCTGGCAGGAACTCGACGGGCACGCGGCGAAATCACGGCGTGAACGCGGAGAACAGGTGACAGGGGTCTGGCGCGAACGCGGCAAAATCGCGCCCAGTCGTCTGCTGAAGCGCGCTCGGTCGTGCGCTGTTTCCTTCGGTATCTTCCCAATTCGCTTTAGTTGCCTGCAGTGCGCCGACAGAAGGCGCGCTGCAGGCTTTTCTTGCTTTCAGGACCTCATGAGCCAGGGTTCTTTTCGGGACACAAAGCCGAAAGGCGCCCGCGGTTGCGAAGGCCTCGTTCGTGCATACGGTATGGCGGCTCATCGATTCGGCGCGTAAACTCGCCGACTGCGGCTTTTGCTTTTGGGAGAGGGACACCAATGTCCGACTTTCTGATGTCGTGCTCATGCAAGGGACGCCGCCCCAAGTACGTCGCCTCTTCTGCGACCCATTCCCGCCCCCAGCTCATTGCGGACCTTCTGCGCTCCCGCGATGTTGCGCGTTTCCTCGTCGCTCCAACAGGCTTCGGCAAATCGACGGTTGCTGCGGAATATGCGCAGGTCGTCTTCTCGTTCAGGCAGACGTTCTGGGTCAACTGCGAAAGTCCGTGCTTCCTGCGCGACCTCGACGCCGGTATCATCGCATCGCGCGTGGCCGAAATCGGTGGCGCGGGCTCGCTTGTGGTGTTCGACGACCTGCCGCGCATGGACGCCTCGCGGGTCGAGGTGTTTTCCGAGGTCGTAGACGAGCTGCTCGCTGCGGGAAGCGAGGTCCTCGTAACGTGCACGCCAACCTGCGACGCCTATTCCGATTTGCATCGCGACAGGGTGAAGCTCTCAGCGCGCCGCTTTCTGCTTACTGACGATGAGATGAAGCATACTGTGCAGGCGACGGACTCCCCACATGCGAAGTGCCGCGCGGCGTGCGTCGCGTGGGGCTCGGACGATGGAGGCCGTCTCGTCGCGGGCATGGCCGCCGAAGAGCCGCCCGCAAGTGTTCTGCTCGCGGCGTTTCTCATGCTGGCGATGGGGAAGGGAAGCCTCTCCGAGCTCGTTTCGCTTGTGGGTGCGCGTCATGCGAACGAGGCGATTTCCTTGATAGAGGAGGACTATCCGTTCCTCGGTGTCTGCGCTCGGGAGGACTCCTTCGATGCTGTTGCCGTCGATGTTTCTGTGCTTGCCCAGGGCTTTTCGCGGGCGGTGGACCGGGTCGTCGACGGGTCGACGTGCGGGGACGCGAGCGAGCTTGCGGTATGCATTGCGGCGATGCTGCTCGAACGCGGGGCGGCCGCACGGGCATGCGCCGTCGTCCGCTTTTTCGCGACGAAGCCGGCCTGCGCGAGCTGGCTTGCCGCTCACGGTGCCGACCTCCTCTCGGCGGCGTGCTTCAAGCCTGCTCACGAGCTCTTTGTTTACGCAGGAAAGAACGCGCGCCAGAACAGGATCCTCCTTGCTGCCGACGAGGCGGTGCGTTTGGCCGCGCTCGACGATGCCGCCTGTGCGCTTTTCCTCGCGCGCAAGTTCGCCTCCTCGCGCAGCATCGACCCCGAATCGCGTTCGCGGTTGCTGCTCGTTGCCTCCTGTTTGGGAGACGACGAGGACCGCCGCCGCGCGGAATCGGTGGCAGCCGACTTCGCCGCCCGCGCCAAAGTCGGGGGCTCGATCGCTCCCGCTGCCGCGTTTTCCCTCGTCGCGGCACATGTTGGCAAGGGGGTGATGCCTCTTGCGGAGGCGTGGGGCGAGCTCGCCTCGCGCGGCGCGCCCGACGGGCCGCTCGTCTTCGCCGCCGCCATGGTGTTCTGGGCTCTTGCGCAGAAGAAGACGCCGGGCTTCGAGTCGCCCGAGGACGCACGCGCGGTCGAGCGCGTCGCCCTGTGGACCTGCGACCTGGCCGCGCGCACGCCTTCTGCCGCCATGTCCTGGCAGTGCGCCTTCTTGGTGATGTCGCTTTCCCGGGCGGTTGAGGAGGGTTCCTTGCCGACGCGATTCTCGCCCGCTGCCGACGCGCTTGCGGCGGCGCGCGCCATAGAGGCTGCCCGTTTCACAGAATGTGCAGCTCACAGGCGCGATTCGCTTCGGGAGGAGCGCGCGCGGGCCGAACGTGAGCGCTCCTCGCGAGATCGTTATGAGGCCCGCCCGATCCGCTCGGAGACGCCGGGTGCGCCTGGAAGCTCGGCCCCGATCCTCTACGTGCGGCTCCTCGGCGGGCTCGACGTGCGTATCGGCGAGCAGCAAGTCGACATGCAAGCGTTCAGTAGGCAGAAAACGAAGACGCTCCTTGCGCTTCTCGTGCTCGCCCGCGGCCGCGAGCTCTCCCGCGAGCGCCTGCTGGAGACGCTTTGGCCCGACAGCCCCCACGGCTGCGCAATCAAGAACTTCTACTCGGTGTGGAGCCAGCTCAAGCGGGGGCTCGACTACGAGGGCACGTGCCCCTATCTCCTTCGCGACCAGGGTGGTGTTCGCCTTGACGCTCGGCTTCTGCGAAGCGACGTTGCCGAGCTCGATTCCATTTGCCGCGCCTTGAGCTTCGGCGAGATCGACCTCGATCGCTGGCGGGACCACCTCGAGGCGATCGACGGATCGTACTCGGGCGACCTTCTGCCGAGCGAAAGCGTCAACGACGACATCGCGGCTGCGCGCAGGCGCCTCCGCATTAACCTCGTAGACTCGCTTGTGTGCGCGTCGGGGCGGCTTTTGGAGTCAGGCGAGCCCCGCGCGGCGCTGTGGTTCGCGCGCGAGGCGGCCGGTCGCGACCGCTCTCGCGAGGACGCGTGCGCCGCGCTCATGGAGGCGCAGCTCGGTGCCGGCCAGCGCGCCGCCGCAATCGACACCTACCTCTCGTGCCGAAGGTATCTTGTAGAAGAGCTCGGCATCGACCCGTCGCCGTCGATCGTCGCCTTATACCGCAGCGCGGTAGAGGCCGAGGAGGCGCTCGAGTAGTCGATTCGCGATATTTTCCCATAACAACATCATTTTTAAGCGAGAACTATAGCATCTGGTCGTGTAGTGGATTTCCCAGGTCCATGCAAGCCTTATGCTAGAGTACAGGAGGTTGCGTGCCGTGCTCTCGCGCGGTGCTCACGAACATAGGGCTCTTACGAAAGACGGCATACATGGGTTTCTTATCGAAGCTTCTCACGATGGGCGAGGGCAAGCAGCTCAAGCGCTACCAGGCCATCGTCGATACCATCAACGGCCTTGAGGCCTCATTCAAACCGAAAACCGACGCCGAGCTGCGCGCTTTCTCCGACTCTCTGCGCGAGCGCGCGGCTGCGGGCGAGGATACGGCCGCCCTTCTTCCCGAGGCGTTCGCCGCGGTGCGCGAGGCGTCGGTGCGCACGACGGGGCTGCGCCACTTCGACGTGCAGCTCATCGGTGGCATGGCTCTAAACGATGGGCAGATCGCCGAGATGAAGACGGGCGAAGGCAAGACGCTCGTGTCCACCCTTGCGGGCTATCTGAATGCGCTTTCGGGCGACAACGTCCACATCGTCACCGTGAACGATTACCTCGCCCGCCGCGACTCCGAATGGATGGGCCAGATCTACCGCTTCCTCGGCATGGAGGTCGGCCTGATCCAAAACGGCATGCGCCCCGCGCAGAAGACCCCCGCCTACAAGGCCGATGTCACCTACGGCACGAACTCCGAGTTCGGCTTCGACTACCTGCGCGACAACATGGTCACGAGGGCCTCCGCTCGCGTGCAGCGCGGCCACCATTTCGCCGTCGTCGACGAGGTCGACTCGATTCTCATCGACGAGGCGCGAACGCCGCTCATCATCTCGGGCGCGGGAACGCGCGCGGCCGACACCTACAACAAGTTCGCCCGCGTCATGCCGCACCTCGTGCTCGACGAGGACTTCGAGATGGACGAGGCCAAAAAGACGATCAATGCCACTGAGGTCGGCCTTGAGAAGATCGAGTCCGCGCTCGGCATCGACGACATCTACGCCGACCCGTCCGGCCTGCTCGCGAATCACCTGCAGCAAGCCTTAAAGGCGCAGTTCCTCTTCCATCGCGACGTCGATTACGTCGTCGTCGGCGGGGAAGTGAAGATCGTCGACGAGTTCACGGGCCGCATCATGGAGGGCCGCCGCTACTCCGAGGGCCTCCATCAGGCGCTCGAGGCGAAAGAGCATGTGCTCGTTCGCGAGGAGAACCAGACGCTCGCGACCATCACGCTGCAGAACTACTTCCGCCTCTACGAGAAGCTCTCGGGCATGACCGGTACCGCCATGACCGAGGACAAGGAGTTCCGCGAAATCTACAAGCTGCCGGTCGTCGCCATCCCGCCGAACAGGCCCGTCGCCCGTATCGACGAGAACGACCTGGTCTATCGCACGATCGACGCGAAGTTCAACGCCGTCGCCGACGACGTTGCGGCGCGCCACGAGGCGGGTCAGCCCTGCCTGATCGGCACGGTCTCGATCGAAAGCTCCGAGCGCCTGTCCCGCCTTTTGGACAAGCGCGGCATCAAGCACGAGACTCTGAACGCGAAGAACCACGAGCGCGAGGCTCACATCATCGCGCAGGCCGGCCGCGTGGGCGCGGTGACCATCGCGACCAACATGGCAGGCCGCGGCACGGACATCCTGCTCGGCGGCAACCCCGACGTGCTCGCCGAGGACGTGCTGCGCGAGTGGGGTTTCGATCCCTCGCGCCATATCGACGACGAGCCTGCCGAGGGCGAGGAGGTCCCCGAGGACGCAGCCCCTGCGCCGTCGGATGAGAAACGCGACGAGGCACTCGTTCGTGCGCGCACCATTTGCAAACAGGAAAACGAGGAGGTGCTCGCCGCGGGCGGCCTGTGCGTCATCGGCACCGAGCGCCACGAGTCGCGTCGTATCGACAACCAGCTGCGCGGCCGTGCGGGACGCCAGGGCGACCCGGGCACGACGCAGTTCTACCTCTCGCTCGAAGACGACCTCATGCGCCTGTTCGGCGGCAACCGCATGGATTCCATCTCCAGCATGATGGAGAAGACGAACATGCCCGACGACCAGCCCATTCAGGCGTCTATGGTATCGAAGGCGATCGAGAGCGCGCAGCGCCAGGTCGAGACGATGCACTTCGCCGCGCGTAAGAACGTCCTCGAATACGACGACGTCATGAACCTGCAGCGCAAGGTGATTTACGAGGAGCGCAACTCCATCTTGGACGGTAAGGACATGAACGGTCGCATCCCCGGCATCATCTCCGACGCCGCCTCCGCTGTGGTGGAGGAGAACTGCCCCGAGCGCGCCGCGTTCGACGACTGGGACGTGAAGGCGGTCGACACGTGGGCCGCCGGCATGACTGGCAACAACGACTTCCACGTCGCGTCGATCGACCACGACGACGAGCCGGAAAACGTCGCCGACGCGCTCACCGAGTATCTCGAGGGCATCTACGCCGAGAAGGAGAACCTGCTTGGTGCCGACATGATGCGCAACCTGGAAAGCCAGGTCATGCTACGTATCATCGACACGCGCTGGATGGCCCACCTCGCCGAGATGGACTACCTGAAAACCGGCATCGGCCTGCGCGCCTTCGCCCAGCGCGACCCGCTCGTCGAGTACAAGAACGAGGCGTACGCCGCCTTCCAGCGTCTGACCGCCAGCATGTACGAGGATTACCTGCGCACGCTTCTGCGCCTGCAGATTGCCGTGAAGCAGGAACCCATCCCCGAGGAGCGAAATCCGCTCGAGGGCCGTTTGAGCTACTCGAAGCCCGAAGACGCGCTCACCGAGTCCGACATCAAGGCGGCGCCGGCCGCGGCGCAGGCGGTTCAAGCCGGAGAGGCGCCCAAGCCCGCCGCGCCGAAGCCCACGACGTATGTCAAGGACAAGAACGACCCCTTTGCGAACGTCGGCCGCAACGATCCTTGCCCCTGCGGCAGCGGCAAGAAGTTCAAGAAGTGCCACGGCATGTACCAGGATTAGCGCTCTCGCGGCATTGCTTATTTTGACGTAAGGTTATATACAGCGGTTGCCACGCTCTGCCATGTCCATCTGCTCAGGCCCGCTTCCCCAGGGAAGCGGGCTTTTTTCGTGCCTTCGCGCATAGACTGTTCTCGCTCCATCGC
>OLQV01001019.1_pt1 | contig 22421 bp, 17 predicted proteins | sample 1672371 | NCBI WGS metagenome assembly OLQV01 (sample SAMEA3136676, study PRJEB25190) | human gut metagenome
CGATGCGCAGATTCATGGTGCTGCCGTTGGCGTTCTGGATGTCCTTGAACTCCTGCGTCAGGCTGGTGGGAATGGTGATCTCCTCGTTCAGGTCCTTGCCGCTCTCCAAAAAGAGCAGGGCCGTCATCATCTTGGTCAGGCTGGCAATGTAGCGGGACTGCCCGGCGTTCTGGTCCAGGATGGGCTTGCCCGTGTCCAGATTGAACAGGTAGACCGACTCGGTATCACTCACGGTCTGGATGGGCATGTCGTAGGTGGCAAAGCCCGCCAGTGAGGCCGAGACGGCCAGCACAAGGGTCAGGGCCAGCGCGGCGGCCCGGCGGAACAGTGATGTGGTTTGCATGAGCATATCCTCCCAAAGAATCAGATCATCCCAGCAGGTTCTGCCAGAACGAGAAGAGCGAGTGCTTTTTGGTTTCGGGGGCCGCCGCCTTGGGCTGCAGGTCGGGGTTTGAGAATGCCCAGTCGAACAGCTCGGCGGCTTCCCGGAAGATATTCTGGCTGTTGGAGCCTAAGATGACAAGGCCGTAAGTCCGGCCGTTCTGGCTGGCAAAGGTGACAAAGCAGCGGCCCGCCTGGGTGGTGAAGCCGGTCTTCATCCCCTGCGCGTAGCCGCGGTAGTACGCGCTGCCCGGCTTGAGCAGCCGGTTGGTGGAGGAGATGTTCCAGGCCGGGTGGAGATTGGTGGCCGGCAGGGTGTAGCTCACCGTGTTGGCTACCTGCATGTAAGTACCGTTGGCGTGGCAGGCCAGCGCGATCTTTGCCATATCCCGGGCGGTAGAGTAGTTGTTGTTATCGTACAGGCCGTGGGGGCAGGTAAAGTGGGTGTTGGTACAGCCCAGCTGGCTGGCCCGGGCGTTCATCCGGGCGGCAAAGGCGGCCAGGTCTCCCCCGGCGGCGTCGCTGGCCAGCACGCTGGCCGCGTCGTTGGCGCTGGGCACCAGCATGGCGTAGAGCATGTCGAGGCGGCGGACGCTCTCCCCGGCCTGCAGGCCGATGGTGTGGCCCCGGTTGGCCCGGATGGCTTGGAACTCCGGTGTCAGGCTGTCCGGGATGGGGATGCTCTCGTTCAGGTCGGCCCCGCTTTCCAGTACCAGCAGGGCGGTCATCATCTTGGTCAGGCTGGCAATGGGCCGCACCTGATCCGGGTTCTGCTCTACAAGGGCCTCCCCCGTGCTGGCGTCAAACAGATAGACCGCCTCCGCGTCATAGGCTGTCTGGATGGGCATGGCGTAGGCGGCGGCAAAGCCGGGCAGGGCCAGCGCCGCAGTCAGGGCAAGGGTGAGCACCAGCGCCGCCGCCCGGCAAAAAAGGGAATGCTTGTGCATGGGAAAAAACTCCTCCGGAAGTTTTCAGCTTCCTCTTGAACTGTAACTGATAAAAGAATACCATAAATGACGGAAAAGAGAAAGGTGGTTTTTCACAATGATCCTATCCTTTGGTGGAAAAAGCCCCCGGGACGAGGGGGCGGCCTTTGTGGCGGACAACGCCACCGTGCAGGGCGACGTGCTCCTCAAGCCGGGCACGACCGTCTGGTACGGGGCTGTGCTCCGGGGCGACAGCGGCACCCTGACGATTGGCGAGAACACCAACATCCAGGACAATGCCGTCCTCCACTGCGACGCGGGCGGGAAAGTGCTGCTGGGCAAGAACGTCACCGTGGGTCACTGCGCGCTGGTGCACGGCTGCACCGTGGGCGATGACAGCCTCATCGGGATGCACGCCACCCTGCTCAACCACAGCGTGGTGGGCAAGCGGTGCATCATCGGGGCCGGGGCGCTGGTGCCGGAGGGCATGGTCATCCCGGACGATTCCGTGGCCGTGGGCATCCCCGCCCGGGTCATCAAGAAGATCACCCCGGAGCAGCTGGAGCACAACCGCGCCAACGCCGCAAGCTATGTGGAAGAGGGCAAGGCGCACGCCGAGGCGCAAAAAGAGCGAACCTGAAAAACCGCGTCCGTTCTGGTCAAAATGACCAGACGGGCGCAAATTTCGTTAATCTGGTAAAAAAAAAACGAAATATTTATTGGAAATTGTGACAATTGACAATATCTCGAATGGTGGTATGCTTGTTTCAACAAAGAGATGAATCTTTGTATTTGGGAATTTGCAAAAAATTGGAGGTATTGTTCTATGTCTCAGAAATTATCGCGTCGCAGTTTCCTTAAAACCGCCGGTGCGGTTGCAGTTGCGGCAGCTGCCATGAGCACCCTCACCGCCTGCGGTGGCGGTGGGTCTTCCACGCCTGATTCCAAGCCGACCCCTTCGACGCCCGCCACTCCGACCACGCTGGGTGGCATTGAAATTCAGAAAATTTATAATTCTCGCGTGCGGTGGACCAATGAAAACAAAATTCCTTATAGATGGTTTATTTCTTTGACCGTTACGGTTAAGAACACCAATGACAAAGACATTCCTCTGAGAGATTTTGGAATCAAAGCAAAACTTGACTCGATAGATAGAACACCGGACTATGTGGAGTATAAAGTTGGAGACAAAGTTTGGGATTATGCTGATACATCCACGGTTGTAAAAGCAGGAAACTCTATGACGTTCGAAGTTGAGTATGAAGTTTCGGAAGCTTTCTATAATGAGTGGAAAGACGGAAAACATACATTTGAAGCAACTTTGATTTATAGTGGCAAGAAAGTCACCTACTCCAGCAAGACTGGCAAGCTCGGTAATGTTGAGAACGCATAAATAACACCCAAACCCCGCAGGTGGAGCAGTATCCATCTGCGGGGTTTCTTGTGGTAGAAACTTTTGTGTGAAAACAAAGCGAAAAATTTTCGTTCGGTAATTAACACATTTTTCACAAGAAAGTAATGACTTTTGCGCCGAAATCGGGTATACTATGAGCACAAGGGAGCGGGGCCGCAACCGTCTCCCTTGCACATGATTCCTCCTCACACCAAAGCAATACCCCAAAACAGGAACCCCCTCCGGTGTACCGCAAGCGCCGGAGGGGGTTCCTGTTTGTTTTCAAAAAGATATTCCAAAGACACTCCCGCCTTTTGGGAGAGGGTCATACAGCGCCGTAGATGCCATGCACCGAGACTTCGCCGGTGAAGACATGCTCTTCGCCGCTGTCGGTGCGGACGACCAACCGGCCGTCCGCGTCCACGTCGATGGCCTCACCGGCACCCTGCCCGCCGCCCGGCAGGTCAAAGGTCACGCGGCGGCCGATGTTGATGCAGGCGGCCCTGTATTCGTCCCGGAAGGGTGCAAAGCCGTCCCGCGCAAAGACGTACATCGGGCGGTCGAAGCCGAAATCGGTCAGCCCCTCGGCCAGCCATTCGGGGTCGGTGGAAAGGTCCACCTTGGCCCCCTGCAGCTCCAGCGAGGTGCCGTGGGGCAGGTCGGCTGCGTCAAAATAGCTCTGCGGCTGGGCCAGGTTGATGCCGATGCCGCACAGGATGCCCCGGCCCTGCTGCTCGTAGCCGTAGGACACGCTCTCGCAGAGGATGCCCACGATCTTTTTGCCGTTCAGCAGCAGGTCGTTGGGCCACTTGATCTGGCAGTCTACGCCGTAGCGCAGCTTCAGCTGGTCGCGCACGGCCAGACTGGCCAGCAGCGGCAGGGTGGCGGGCTGCGCCAGCGGCTCCCGGATGGCGACGGTGTAATAGAGCGCCCGGCCCTCTGCGTTGACCCAGGTGCGGCCCAGACGGCCCCGCCCGGCGGTCTGGTTGGTGGTGTAGACCGCGCCCACCGGGCCGAATTCCTCAAAATGCTCTTTTACATAGGCGTTGGTGCTGCCGCATTCGGTCAGATAGCGCACTTCATTGATGCTCATGGATGCGGTACCTCTTTGTGTTCATGGCTGACGATTTTACCCTTGTCCAGTGTCAGGATGCCGTAGGTGTTGGGCCCGGTGTAGCACCGGCCGCAGGAGCCGGGGTTGAACAGGAACACCGATCCGTGCTGTTCGGCCACCGGGACGTGGGTGTGGCCGAACAGGGCTACCTCCGCGTCGCGGGCCTCGGCGGCATCGGTCAGCGTGTCCAGATCGTATTTTACACCGTACATATGGCCGTGCGTATAGAAAATGACGACCTGATCGAAGGCGGCCAGGCCGTCCAGCGGTTCCAGCGCACCAAAATCGCAGTTTCCGGCCACGGCGTAGACCTTCATCTTCGGGTAGAACGTCAGCGCTTCTTCCAGGTCGCGCAGGCCGTCCCCCAGAAAGATGACGGCGGTCGCATCGCTCTCCGCGTGAAGGATGCGCTCGACTGCGCCGGTGCTGTTGTGGCTGTCACTCAGGATCAAAAGTTTCGTCACGGGACCAAGTCCTCCTCAAAATTTATTCTTCCATTTCGCCGGCCTGCAACGCCAGCATCTGTTTGTAGACTTCGCTCTTGGAGTAGGGGGTGCCCTGCGCGGCGGCCTTGGCGGCAGCCGTGGGGCCGTAGCCCTCCCCGGTCAGCTCCAGTGCCCGCTGTGCGGCCTGTTCCAGCGTCAGGCTCTCTTCGGCCTCGGCAGCGGGTGCTCCGGCCATGACCAGAACGTATTCGCCGCGCGGCTCGTTCCCGGCGTAGTGGGCCTGTGCCTCGCCGAGGGTGGTCTTCCAGATCTCCTCATGCAGCTTGGTCAGTTCCCGGCAGAGGGTGATGCTCCGCTCGGTGCCAAAAGCCGTCGTGAGGTCGTCCAGCGTGGTGCGCAGCTTGTGGGGCGCTTCGTAGAAGATGACCGTCCGCTTCTCGCCCTGCAGCTCGGCCAGCCGCTCCCGCTTCTGCTTTTTGTTCACGGGCAGGAACCCCTCGAACACCCAGCGGGAGGTATCCTGGCCGGAGACTGCCAGCGCCGTGACGCAGGCCGATGCGGCCGGCACCGGCACCACCCGGATGCCCCGCGCCAGCGCATCCCGCACGATGACCTCGCCGGGGTCGGAGACGCAGGGCATCCCGGCGTCTGAGCAGAGGGCGCAGTTTTCGCCCGCCTCGATGCGGCGGAGGATGCCCTCGCCCTTTTGCAGGGCATGCTCGTAGTAGCTGACCATCGGCTTTTTCAGGCCGAGGAAGTTGAGCAGCTTCATGGTCACGCGGGTGTCCTCGGCGGCGATGAAGTCCGCCGCGCCGAAGGTCGCCGCCACGCGGGGCGGCATGTCATCCAGGTTGCCGATGGGGGTCGCGACGATATATAAGGTTCCTGCCATGGGGAGTACCTCCAAAATTTATTGTTTCCCGTACAGGGCCGCTCCGGTCGAAAGGAGCACGTCCGGCTCGATGCGCAGGCCGGTCTTCCGGTTCTTCTGCGCCTCCACCAGAAAGAGCCAGGGCGCGGCATCCGGCTGATTTTTTACAAAGGCCAGCCGCTTTGGCTCCAGGCGGTGGGCCCGCAGCACAGCCAGCACCTCGGCCAGCCGTTCCGGCCGGTGGCACAGTGAGAGCCGCCCGCCGTCCTTGAGCAGGCGGAACGCGCAGCGGCAGACGTCTTCCAGGGTGCAGTCCGTCTCGTGGCGGGCTGTGGCACGGGCGGGGTCGCTGCTCTGGAAGCCCGCCGTGAAATAGGGCGGGTTGCAGGCGCACAGATCAAAGCTGCCCTCCCCTTCGCGGAAGGTGCGCAGGTCGGTGCAGCAGGGGTTGATGTGGTCGATGTTCTGGGCCGTCAGCGCCTCGGAGAGCAGGGCGCTGGCTTCCGGCTGCAGCTCGATGGCTGCGCAGAGGCCGCGGTGGCCCCGGTCGTGCCATTCCAGGCTGACGATGCCGCAGCCGGAACACAGGTCTGCCGCGCGCTGGAGCCGCTTTGGCTCGGCAAAGCGGGCCAGCAGCAACGCGTCTGAGCCGAACCGGTGGACCGCAGAACAGAAGACTTCTGTTTTATTATACAAAATCTCGGTGGAATGTTCCATATCTGCAAGCTGCATCCTTTACCAAAATATCGGGGCCGAAAAGCCGGGAAAATTGTGCATGAAAGAAAAGCAGCAGACCCGCTTTTGACAGGTCTGCTGCTTTTGATGCGTTTTTACGGATCTCGCCGCGAAACTTATTCAGCGGTGATTGCACCGGTGGGGCAAGCGCCCTCGCAAGCGCCGCAATCGATGCAAGCGTCTGCGTTCACAACTGCAACGCCGTTCTCAACGGCAACTGCACCAACCGGGCAAGCGCCCTCGCAAGCGCCGCAGCCAACACATGCGTCAGAAACCTTGTGTGCCATAATAAAACTCTCCTTTATTTCCCGTGCCAATGTTTAGGAGACGCCTGCCCTCGCACGGTACCAGCATGCCTCTCCGGAATTCTTCCTTGTCTGCATTCTAGCAAACCAAAAATGAAAAGGCAAGACTAACCGTGCCAACGAAAAGACGTTTTTTTGTTTTTTGTGGGGTTGCACAAAAGCAAAGGCTAACTTTGGGGGAAAATTGAGAGAGATTTTTAGCGAAAATCACGAAATACAGTTAGTTTTGCGATACTAACCACCGTGATTTCCCACTGTTTTTCTGGGAATTATTTCTCTTTTTTGGGGCAGTTTCCACAGCCGGTGCGGCCATTGGCGTCGGCTGCGGCCACCACGGGGGCCGGGTTGCGCACACCGGAATAATCGTCGTCCGGGTCGGGGCGGCGGGGGGCGCGCTTGCCGCCGCTGACGTACTCGCAGACGCCCACTTTGTAGTACCGCGGGGTCAGGGCCTCGGTGCCGCAGCGCACCCGCAGGTAGCCGGACACCGGGTTCACTTCCAGAACGGTGCCCAGGCCGTCCGGGGTGCGCACGGTGCTGCCCACCATGGGCATGATGCTGTTCAGATACTCGTAAGCGCTCTCCTCATAAGCCAGGCAGCACATCAGGCGGCCGCAGGCACCGCTGATTTTGGTGGGGTTCAGCGAGAGGCCCTGCTCCTTGGCCATCTTGATGGAGACGGGCTGGAAGTCCTTGAGGAAGCGGGAGCAGCAGAACGGCTGGCCGCAGATGCCCAGGCCGCCGATCATCTTGCTCTCGTCGCGCACACCGATCTGGCGCAGCTCGATGCGGGTGTGGAAGATGCCGGCCAGGTCCTTGACCAGCTCGCGGAAGTCCACGCGGCCGTCGGCGGTGAAGTAGAACATGATCTTGGAGCGGTCAAGGGTGTATTCGGCCTCTACCAGCTTCATTTCCAGGCCGTGGCGCGCGATGCACTCCTGGCAGGTGTGGTAGGCGCGCTTCTCGTCCTCGCGGTTCTGGCGCATCCGGCGCACATCCACGCTGTCGGCCATCCGGGTGATGGGCTTGAGCGCCTTGGGCACGGCGGCGTCGGTCAGTTCCCGGACGCCCTGCACCACCTCGCCGCACTCGATGCCGCGGGCGGTCTCCACGATGACATAGTCGCCGGTCTTGATCTCGGCCCCGGCGGGGTCGAAATAGTAGCTTTTTCCGTTTTCCTTGAAACGGACAGAGATCACTTGTTTCATAGTTGTCCTCGTTCTATTTTCTGAAACGCTCAGAGATCTGAGCCTGAAGAGCCATTCTTGAAACAGTATAACATACTTGAGTGCAATTTTCTATGAAAAATCAAATTCCTCTGCAACAATCCCGGCGGCTGAGCCGTATCTCTAGCGAAAACTGACTAAATTTTGCAAAAGATTCACCTGGCACCCTTGCAACCCCTCAGACCTTGTGTATAATAGAAATTATGTAAGACTGCCCTTTTGAGGGCGCTGGCCGTGGAGCGCACGGCGCAAGCAAAGAAACGGTAGGATAAAATGGAAAAATTCAGTGTCAAAAAACCGTTCACGGTGCTGGTGGCGGTCATCATGGTGCTGATGCTGGGCTTTGTGTCCATCAGCAACATGCAGACCAACCTTCTGCCCGACGTGAATACACCGTACCTGATGGTGGTCACGGTCTACCCCGGTGCAAGCCCGGAGCGTGTGGAGAGCGAAGTCTCCGACGTGATGCAGAACGCATTGGGCACCGTGGCGGGTGTGGAAAAAGTCACCGCCACCTCGGCGGAGAACTACAGCCTTCTGCTGATGCAATTCTCCGATGATACGGATATGAACAGCGCCATGGTCAAGGTGTCGAACAAGGTGGATCAGACCACGGCCAGCCTGCCGAGCAGCTGTCTGACCCCTTCGATCATCGAGTACAGCCTGAACATGAACGCCTTTATGACCGTGGCCGTCAGCCGCGAGGGCAGCGATGTGTATGACCTGTCGGAGTTCGTCAGCGATACCCTCGTGCCCTATGTGGAGCGCAAGGGCGGCGTTTCCAGTGTGTCCACCAACGGCCTGATCGAAAAGATGGTGCAGGTCCAGCTCAGCCAGGAGAAGATCGACGCCATCAACGAAAAGCTGCTGGAAGTGATCGACGTCCAGCTGGCCGATGCGCGCAAGCAGCTGGAGAGCGCCGAGGCCCAGATCGAAGCGGGCCGCAAGGAATACAACCGCCAGTTCAAGAATTACAGCAATACCGTTTCGGATACCATGATGCAGGAGATGAGCGGCCAGGTCGGCGACGCCATCGAGGTGGTGCGCAAACAGGCGCAGGCCCTTCTGGACAGCGTGAACCAGCTCATCGCGGTGGTGCAGGAGCCGGAGATCCAGCAGGCTCTGATCGACGTCCGCGACGGGCTGCAGCGGGTCAGGGACAAGTTCAACGAGACGGGCATGAAGGACATCGACTCCCTCATCGAGATTGTGACCGAGCTGCGGGATATCACCGATAAGCTGACCGGTGCGCTGCAGCAGCTGCAGCAGCGCCTGAACACCGAGTCCGGCACGGAGGGCAGCACGGCGGCAGACCTGGCCGATGATCTGCAGGTGCAGCAGAGCCTGAACACGGTCTACAATACCCTGAACGACGTCATCAAGGCCATGGACGATGTGCCGGGCCTGACCAAGACCTTCTCGGACGCCATCGGCAACTTCTCGCAGCAGCAGATGCAGGCTTATATGAAGTTCACCGAGGCCCGCGAGATGCTGAACGAGTACGAAAAGCAGCTCGCCGAGGCAAAGCAGACCTACGCGGACGCTGAGGAAAAGGCGATGGCCAGCTCCGACGTCTCCAAGCTGCTGGACATCGACACGCTGGCACAGCTCATCTATGCCCAGAACTTCTCGATGCCCGCCGGTTACGTCAAGGATTCCAGCGGCAAGAGCTGGCTGCTGAAGGTCGGCGAGGAATACGACAGCATCGAGGATATCTCCGGCGCTCTGCTGCTCCATGTGGACGGCTTCGGGGATGTCCGCCTGTCGGACGTGGCCGACGTTGAGGTCATCGACAACGCCGAGGCCAGCTACACCCGCCTGAACGGCGAGCGCGCAGCCGTGCTAAAGATCTACAAGGGCGCCACCTCCAGCGCCAGCGAAGTGTCGGACAACTGCCTGTCCGCCTTCCAGGAGCTGGAAGCCCAGTACGACGGCCTGCATGTGGTCGTTCTGTCCAACCAGGGCAACTATATCACCATCATCGTCAAGAGCATCCTGAGCAGCATGGTCATCGGTGCGGCACTGGCCATCATCGTGCTGGCCCTCTTCCTGCGGGATGTCAAGCCTACCCTCGTCGTCGGCTTCAGCATCCCGCTGTCGGTCCTGTTCGCTGTGGTGCTGATGTACTTCACCGGCATGGACCTGAACGTCATGACGCTGGCCGGCCTGTCGCTGGGCATCGGTATGCTGGTGGATAACTCCATCGTCGTCATCGAGAACATCTACCGTCTGCGCGGCCGGGGCGTCCCGGCGGCCCGCGCCGCCGTGCAGGGCGCAAAGCAGGTGGGCATGTCGGTCGTGGCGTCTACCCTGACGTCCGTCTGCGTCTTCCTGCCCGTCGTCTTCTCGTCGAGCATCGTCAAGAGCCTGATGCAGCCCATGTCCCTCTGCATCGGCTACTGCCTCATGGCCTCCCTCATCGTGGCCCTTACCGTCGTCCCGGCGGCTGCTTCCACCGTGCTGAAAAAGGCCGAGCCCAAGCAGCTGAAGTGGTTTGACAAGATCCAGGACAAGTACGCCAAGAGCCTGGAGTGGTGCTTCCGGCACCGCGCCCTGCCCCTGCTGGCGGCGGTGGTGCTGCTGGCCTTCTGCGGCTGGCGGGTCTTCTCCATGGGTGTGGAGCTGCTGCCCACCATCACCAGCAACGAGGCCATCGTGACCCTGAGCACCACCAAGGACCTCAGCAAGGAGGATTCCTACGCCATTGCAGGCAAGGCCGTGGAGGCCATGCTGGAGGTGGACCATGTGGAAGAAGTGGGCATCACCACCGACACCCGCGTGGCCGGGATGGACATCGGCCAGCTGGGCCTGCCCACCGCCATCACCGACCTGCTGAACGCAGCCAACAGCTACGGAACCTATCAGGTCAACGTCATGCTGGATGAATCCCTCTCCTCTTCCGAGATCGAGACGGCCCGGCAGGCGCTCGAAGATGCCCTTTCCGGCATCGAGGACTGCACCGCCAAGGTCGAGATCAGCGGGATGCAGGAGCTGACCAGCCAGCTGGCCAGCGGCCTGAGCGTGAAGATCTACGGTGCCGATGCCGAGACCCTTTCCCAGCTGTCGGAGAAGGTCGTGGATATCGTCAACGATACCGAGGGCTTTGCCAATGCGACCAACGGTCTGGGCAGCGGCGACGCCACCATCAACCTGCACATCGACCGCGACAAGGTCCGCTCCTACGGCCTGACCGTGGCCCAGGTCTACCAGCAGATCGCTGCCAAGCTGACCACCACCACCACGGCTCAGACCCCCGTGACCGTGGACGGCAGCACCATGAGCGTCCAGATCAGCAACAATCTGGACCCCGTCACCAAGGAAAACATGATGGACATCACCTTTGAGACCACCGTCATGTCTGCCGACGGCACCACCAGCACCGGCACCTGCACCCTGGCCGATATGGCCACCTGGGATACCGGCAGTGCGCCGGACTCCATCACCAGCGAGGACCAGACCCAGTACGTCAGCGTCACGGCCGACACACTGGACGGCTACAACACCACCGTGCAGGCCCGTGTTCTGGAAAAGAAGCTGAACGAGTTCGCCCTCTCCGATGAGATGCCGGAGGGCTGCTCCTTCTCGATGGGCGGCGAGTCCGACTCCGTCAACTTCATGGTCAACGAGATGGTGCAGTGGCTGGCCCTGGCTCTGCCCTTCGTCTATCTGGTCATGGTGGCCCAGTTCCAGAGCCTGCTCTCCCCCTTCATCGTCCTGTTCACCATCCCGCTGGCCTTCACCGGTGGCCTGCTGGGCATGCTCTTCACCGGCCAGCAGCTGACCATGATCTCCCTGATGGGCTTCATCGTCCTGATGGGCACCGTCGTCAACAACGGCATCGTCTTCGTGGACTACGCCAACCAGCTGCGTCTGGGCGGCATGGAGCGCCGTGCGGCCCTGATCGCCACCGGCAAGACCCGAATGCGCCCCATCCTGATGACCACCCTGACCACCGTGCTGGCCATGCTCCAGCTGGTGTTCAGCAACGATATGGCGAGCCAGCTCATGAGCGGCATGGCCATCGTCATCATCTGCGGTCTGAGCTATGCCACCCTGATGACCCTGTATATCGTGCCCATCCTGTACGATATCCTCTTCAGGAAGCCGCCGCTGAACGTCGATGTCGGCAGCGACGATGAGCTTGACGACATCCCCGACGATGCCGCCGAGTATATCGCCCAGTCCTCCTCCGCACAGCCGGAGGGCTGAACCTGAAGTTTCCCAGAGCCGTCCGCCGTTCCAGGCGGGCGGCTCTTTTGCTGCCTGCGGCCCGGCTGACCGGGGCATTCCCCTTCGGATCAGCCGGAGCGGGTCATTTTCACCAAAAAATATCTCGAAATATTGGCTGATAAACCTAAAAAGATGTCCACACAGAAGATGCAAATTGTGATATAATCATAATAATAAAGGATATAACCGAGAGTGTGGTATCCAAACATTTCGAAAAAGGAGGCGAAGCCCTATGGCACAGTTTCGCTCCAAGCCCTTTGGTGTGACCAGAGACGGCGAAAAGGTCAATGAATACATCATGTCGAATCCTGGCGGGCTGGCGGTCAGTGTGCTGAATTATGGCTGCGTGATCAAAAACATCTTTGTCCCCACAAAACAGGGTCCGGTGGATGTCGTGGTGGGCCACGATACCTTTGCCGACTACGAACAGGATTTCAACTCTTCCGGCAGCACCTGCTGCGGCGCCTTTGTGGGGCGGTACGCCAACCGCATCGAGAACGCGGAGTTCAGCGTGGGCGGCAGGAAATACCAGCTGGAGCCCAACAACGGCAGGAACCATCTGCACGGCACCTTCCCCAAAAAGATCTACGACGTCAAGGCCTTCGGCGATACCCTGCTGCTGGAGACCGAGAGCCCGGCGGGCGAGGACGGCTTCCCCGGCAACCTGAAAGTTTCGGTGCGGTACATCCTCACGGAGGACAATGCCCTGCGGATGGACTACCGTGTCTCGTCCGACGCCGACACCATCCTGAACCTGACCAACCACACCTATTTCAACCTCGACGGCGGCGGGGACGTGCTGAACCAGAAGCTGCGCCTCTATGCGTCCCGCTATCTGGAGGGCAACAACGAGACCTGCCCCACCGGCAACATCCTGCCGGTGGACAACACGCCCATGGACTTCCGGGCGGGCAAGATCATCGGCCGGGACATCGACACCGGCTTTTCTCAGACCACCATGGCGGGCGGCGGCTACGACCACTGCTTCGTCATCGACCGTGGCCGCGGGGCCAGCCAGAGCCTCTGCGCCTGGGCTTCCAGCGATCAGACCGGCATCAGCATGAAGGTCTACACCACCCAGCCCGGCGTCCAGCTCTACACGGCCAACTTCCTGCAGGACTGCCCTGCCCCCGGCAAGGGCGGCATCCCGATGCAGAAATACGGCGGCTTTGCGCTTGAGACCCAGCACTTCCCCTGCAGCCCCTCTCACCCGGAGTTCCCCTCCACGGTCCTGCGGGCCGGAAAAGTGTTCCGCGCCAACACGACCCTGCGGTTCTTCACCGGCAAACAGTGCGGGAAACTGTAACCAGCAGAGCGTCCGACCTGCATAGAAGGCCTGACGCTCTGTTTTTGGTTTTCTCCTATTTGCACAAAGTGTGGCTTCTCTCCATGGGCAACATGCGAAAAATCATGCGTCATCAAAAAGTCAAAAACTATAAGGCAACAAAAATCCAGAGGAATAGAAAGATGGATACTTGATTCTGACCGCAAAACGCGGTATGCTTTAGGCAGATGGAGACGGGGAAACGCCCCGCTCACAATACGGTGAGAAGTGAGGTATTTTGCTATGGCAATTCTGGTTTCCGGCGGTGCCGGTTATATTGGCAGCCATACCTGCATCGAGCTGCTGAACGCAGGCTACGATGTGGTGGTGGCAGACAACTACTACAATGCTTCCCCTGTGGTGCTCGACCGCGTCAAGCAGATCACCGGGAAGGACTTCCGCTTCTACAATGCGGATATGACCAAACACGAGGACGTGGAGAAGATCTTCACCGAGTGCCCGGACATCGACGCCGTCATCCAGTTCGCCGCCTACAAGGCCGTCGGCGAGAGCGTCTCCAAGCCCATCGAATACTATTACAACAACCTGAACTGCACACTGGTCATCCTGGACGTGATGCGCCGCCACAACTGCCACAACTTCGTGTTCAGCTCTTCGGCCACCGTCTACGGCGACCCCGCCTCTGTGCCCATCACCGAGGATTTCCCCGTTGGTGCCACCACCAACCCCTACGGCACCACCAAGGCCTTCACCGAGCGCATCCTGACCGATGTCTGCAAGGCAGACCCGGAGCTGAACGTGGCCCTGCTGCGGTACTTCAACCCCATCGGTGCCCACAAGTCCGGCCTCATCGGCGAGGACCCCAACGGCATCCCCAATAACCTGATGCCCTACATCGCCAAGGTCGCCATCGGCAAGCTGGAAAAAGTCCACGTCTTCGGCAACGACTACCCCACCCCCGACGGCACCGGCGTGCGCGACTACATCCACGTCGTGGACCTGGCCCGCGGCCATGTCTGCGCCATCAAGAAGCTGGAGACCAAGTGCGGCCTCTTCATCTGCAATCTGGGCACCGGCCACGGCTACAGCGTGCTGGATGTCATCCATGCCTTCGAGAAGGCCTGCGGCAAAAAGATCCCCTATGTCATCGACCCGCGCCGCCCCGGCGACATCGCCGAGTGCTACGCCGACCCCTCCAAGGCCAAGCGGGAGCTGGGCTGGGAGGCTGAGTACGGCATCGAGGAGATGTGCGCCGACAGCTGGAACTGGCAGCAGAAGAACCCCGACGGCTACCACACCGTGAAGTAAAAAACCAACGAAAATGCAAGGCCCGCTTCGTCCGCTCCACACCGGATGAGGCGGGCTTTTTTCGCTGTCTGCCTTGACAATGCCGGGCAGTTAGCATATATTAAAACTGTTTCTATAAGCTAACAATCTGTCGAAACAGAAAGGCATTGGCCATGACATTAAAAGAACTGAAGATCGGCGAAAGTGCCGTTATTGACGCAGTGGGCGGGGCGGGAGCCCTGCGGCAGCATTTTCTGGACATGGGGCTGATCCCCGGCGAGAAGGTCACGCTGGTGAAGTTTGCACCCATGGGCGACCCCATGGAGCTGCAGATCCACGGCTATGAACTGACCCTGCGCCTGGACGACGCAGCGCAGATCGAGATCACCCCGGCAGCGACTGCGCCAGCCGCTGCACCCGCCCGGCGGGAGAACAAGATGGTGGAGCATCCGGGTCTGGGCGAAGGCGGACGCTACCACACCAAACAGGGCGAGCATCCCCTGCCGGATGGCAAGACCCTGACCTTTGCGCTGGCGGGCAACCAGAACTGCGGCAAGACGACCCTGTTCAACCAGCTCACCGGTTCCAACCAGCATGTGGGCAACTTCCCCGGCGTCACGGTGGACCGGAAGAGCGGTGCCATCAAGGAGCACCCGGAAACGGAAGTCACCGATCTGCCCGGCATCTACTCGATGTCGCCCTATTCCAGCGAGGAGATCGTCACCCGTCAGTTCATCATCGGCGAAAAGCCGACCGGCATCATCAACATCGTGGACGCGACCAACATCGAGCGCAACCTGTACCTGACGATGCAGCTCATGGAGCTGGATACCCCCATGGTGCTGGCCCTGAACATGATGGACGAGGTGCGCGGCAACGGTGGCACCATCCGCATCAACCAGATGGAAGCCATGCTGGGCATCCCGGTGGTGCCCATCTCAGCGGCTAAGAACGAGGGCGTGGACGAACTGGTGGACCATGCGATCCATGTGGCCAAGTACCAGGAGCGTCCGGGTCGGCTCGACTTCTGCGGCGAGGAGGACCACGGCGGCGCGGTGCACCGCTGCATCCACGGCATCATCCACCTCATTGAGGATCACGCCAGAGCGGCCGGCATCCCGGTGCGGTTCGCGGCCACCAAGCTGGTGGAGGGCGACGCCCGCATTGAGGAAGCCCTCAAGCTGGACCAGAACGAAAAAGAGATGATCGAGCACATCATCGTGCAGATGGAGCAGGAGCGCGGGCTGGACCGTGCCGCCGCCATTGCGGATATGCGGTTCCACTTTATCCACCAGCTGGTGGATCAGACCGTGGTGAAGCCGCATCAGAGCAAGGAGCAGGTGCGCAGCAGCCGGATCGACCAGTTCCTGACCGGCAAATACACGGCCATCCCGGCCTTTGTGGGCATCATGGCGCTGGTGTTCTACCTCACCTTCGGCGTCATCGGCGCGGGCCTGCAGAGCCTGCTGGAGATCGGGATCGAGAACCTGACCGTTTTTGTGGACGATGCCCTGACCTACTGGAACGTCAACGAGGCGGTCCACTCGCTGGTCATCGACGGCATCTTCACGGGCGTGGGCAGTGTGCTGAGCTTCCTGCCCATCATCGTGACCCTGTTCTTCTTCCTCTCGCTGCTGGAAGATACCGGCTACATGGCCCGCGTGGCCTTTGTGATGGATAAGCTGCTGCGCCGCATCGGCCTTTCGGGCCGCAGCATCGTGCCGATGCTCATTGGCTTCGGGTGCACGGTGCCGGGCGTCATGGCCAGCCGCACCCTGCCCTCCGAGCGGGACCGCAAGATGACCATCCTGCTGACCCCCTTCATGAGCTGCTCGGCCAAGCTCCCCATTTACAGCCTGTTTGCCGTGACCTTCTTCCCGGATCATGCGGCACTGGTCATGGTGGGGCTGTATTTCCTGGGCATTGCGGTGGGCATCCTGGCGGCATTTGCCCTCAAGGGGACCCTGTTCCGCGGCGAGGCGGTGCCGTTCGTCATGGAGCTGCCCAACTATCGCCTGCCCGGCCTGAAAAATGTGATGCAGCTGCTCTGGGAAAAGGCGCGGGATTTTCTGGAGCGCGCCTTCACCGTTATCTTCATGGCGACCATCGTCATCTGGTTCTTGCAGAACTTTGATCTGCAGCTCAGCCTGACCGCAGACCCGCAGGAAAGCATCCTGGCCTTTGTGGCCAGCGGCATCGCGCCCCTGTTTGCCCCGCTGGGCTTTGCGGACTGGCGGGTGTCCACGGCCCTCATCACCGGCTTTATGGCAAAGGAGAGCGTCGTTTCGACCCTGACCATCCTGTTCGGCTCGTCCGCTGCGCTGGGCGCGGCGCTGTCCCCGGCGGCAGCGGCCCCGCTGCTGGTGTTCTGCCTGCTCTACACTCCCTGCATCGCGGCGGTGGCCTCCGTCAAGCGGGAGCTGGGCGGCCGCTGGGCGGCCGTCATGGTCCTGAACCAGTGCGTGGTGGCATGGGTGGCAGCCTTCATCGTCCGGATGCTCGCGCTGGCGCTCGTGTAAAACATCTGTTCTTTATAATAAGAGCCTGTACCCGAAGCGATTTGGGCACAGGCTCTTTGTTTGTGTGCGGCTCTTGACAAGGCACAAAAATCGTGCTAAAATACTTCAAAAATGAACGATTCAAAAATGGAGCGATAAAATGAGAGAGAAAAACCCCAGCATGGAATTTGCAAACAAGACGGCGCTGGCCTACAGCGCGGTCTGCAAGCCGCTGTGCCAGGAACTCGGCCTGCCCCAGACGGCGTTTGATATCCTGCTGTTCCTGGCCAACAACCCCACCTACAAAACGGCCAGCGACATCGTGGAGGTGCGCCACATCAAAGCGAACCTCGTCTCGGTGAATGTGGACAAGCTCGTGCACGAGGGCCTGCTGACCCGCTGCCCGGTGCCGAACGACCGCCGCAAGACCGAGCTGCTCTGCACCGAAAAGGCTCAGCCCATCATCCAGCGGGGCCGGGCGCTGCAGGAGGCTTTCTTTGACCGTCTGCTGAACGGCATCGACGAAGCCCGGCTGAAGGTGTTTTATGGGACCCTGGAACAGATGGGCCGGAACCTGGATGAAATTCTGGAAGGAGAACTGTAAGATGAATGTATTGTTTACGATCGTTGTGACCTTTTTTGCCGGGATGGGCGCAGGCCTGGGCACTGGCTTTGCCGGTATGAGCGCCGCTGCGGTCATCAGCCCGATGCTCATCACCTTCCTCGGTATGGACCCTTACATGGCCGTCGGCATCGCTCTCTCGTCGGACGTGCTGGCCAGTGCGGTGTCGGCCTATACCTACCATAAGAATAAGAATCTGGATATCAAGAATGGCCTCATCATGATGGCCAGCGTTCTGGTGTTCACGGTCGTGGGCAGCTACCTTGCCAGCCTGCTTCCGTCGGCCACCATGGGCAGCTTCTCGGTCTTCATGACCTTCCTGCTGGGCATCAAGTTCATCGTTCGCCCCGTCATGACCACCAAGGAGGCCATGCAGGGCGTCTCCGCAAAGAAGCGCGCTATCCAGTCCGTCGTGTGCGGTGTCTGCATCGGCCTGATCTGCGGCTTCGTGGGCGCTGGCGGCGGCATGATGATGCTCCTCATCCTGACCAGTGTGTTGGGCTATGAGCTGAAGACTGCCGTCGGCACCAGCGTTTTCATCATGACCTTCACCGCCCTGACCGGTGCCGTTTCCCACTTCGCCATCGGCGGAATGCCCGATCCCTTCGTTCTGGCGCTCTGCGTGGTGTTCACCCTCCTGTGGGCCCGCATTGCAGCCGTGTTTGCCAACAAGGCAGAACCCAAGACCCTGAACCGTGCCACCGGCATCGTTCTGGTCGTGCTGGGCATCGTGGTCATGGGCTTCAACTTCCTGACCAAGTAACGCACAAGACCCCCTTCGGAGCGGCAACTCGGAAGGGGGTCTTTTTTGCATGAAGAATATGCGATTTTGAAAAAATCAGGCGTCTTTTTCCTCAATGGTGGAGTGCTCAATGACCCAGTCGGCAGCGCGGCGGATGGCCTCATTGCGCTGTATCATCGGGATGTTCATACCGGCCTTGACCTCTTCGAGGGTCTTCTTGGTGCGGTCTGCACGCTCCTGCAGGTTCTTGTTGATCTCCTCATCGGTGGGGACGAGGTTCTCGTTCTGGGCGACCTGCAGCAGGGCCATCCGGGCGCGGGTGTTCTTCTCGGCGGCAGCGTGCACGTTGGCCGTGAAGGTCTCGCGGGTCTGGTGGATCTGGCTCAGGTAGCGGTCCAGGCTCATCCGCTGCATCTGGAGCTGCTGCTGGATGTTCTCCATCTCGTGCTGGTAGGTGCTCTCTACCAGAACACTGGGCAGCTCACCCTCAGCGGCGTCAGCCAGCTGGGTCAGGATCTGGTCCTTGGCACGGTTCAGGGCACTGGCGTGTTTGCCGTCGTACAGCTGCTTGCGGACCTGTTCCCGGAAGGCTTCCATGGTGTCCACCTTGCCGATCTTCTTGGCGAAATCGCTGTTCAGGGCGGGCAGCTGGCGGACGCAGACGTCGAGCAGCTTGATCTTGAAGACGACCGACTTGCCTGCCAGATCCTTGGCGTGATAGCGTGCCGGGAAGGTGACGTTGATCTCAAACTCCTCGCCGCCCTTGTGGCCCAGGATGCCGTCCTCAAAGCCGGGGATCATCCGGCCGCTGCCCAGCTGCAAAGTCTGGTTCTGGGCAGTGCCGCCTGCAAAGGCCTTGCCGTCCAGCAGACCCTCGTAGTCGATGTGCACGATGTTGCCCTTGACGGCCGGGCCTTTGTGGGGCACCAGCTCCGCTGCCGCGGCACGACGGCGCTCCAGCATGGCGTCGATCTCCTTGTCGGTGACAGCCGGGGTGACGCACTCGGACTGGAAGCCGGTGATCTGGGCCAGCTTGAGTTCCGGCTGCAGGGCGATGGTGGCGGTGGCCACAAAGCCCTCGTCCTTCTTGACGCTGACCAAATCGTAGCTGGGCTCATCCACGGCGTGGAAGCCGTGCTCCTGCATCGCAGCATCGTACAGGGCGGGAACGTCCCGGTCCATCAGATCGTTGATGGCGTCATACCAGAAGGTGTGCTCGCCGCGGTCAGCTTCGATCTGCGCACGGTCGGCCTCGCCCTTGGCAAAGCCCTTGATGGTGTAGGAAGCGCGGGTGCGCTCATACACCGCATTGGATGCGGTCTCCAGCTCCTCAGCGGTCGCGCTGAAAGTCATTTTGCAGACACTCTTTTCGGGAGTTTCCACGCTTACCAGTTTCATAGAAATCGAACCTCCGTGTTGCCCCAAAAGGAGCGAATTCAAACATTAGTAAAGTTATTATAGCACAAGTGGGGCAAAAGCGGTATAATAAAACAGAGAAAAAGTGCGAAGAGAACACTTTTGCCGGCCGGAACGGGCCGGAATGAGGGTCTTTTTTGCAGGGAATACGAAAGGATGTGCATCGTATGCGCTTGTTTGACGTTCTGGGGCCGGTCATGATCGGGCCCTCTTCCAGCCACACGGCGGGTGCAGCCAAAATTGGATACACGGCACAAAAGCTGCTGGGCGATATCCCGGTGGATGCCGACATCGGTCTGTATGGCAGCTTTGCCACGACGGGCCGAGGCCACGGCACCGATCGTGCGCTGGTGGCAGGTCTGCTGGGCCTCCGCCCGGACGATCCCCGCCTGCCGGACAGCTTTGAGCTGGCCAGAGAGCAGGGCATGAAGTTCAGCATCCACCCGGTCGAGCTGCGCTCGGCCCACCCGAACACCGCCGTGCTGCGGCTGACGAGCCGGACCGGCCGGGTCCTTTCGATGAAAGCGGCCTCGGTGGGCGGCGGACGCATCCGCGTCACCGAGATCGACGGTGTGCCCGCCGATTTCGGCGGCGACAGCAACACCCTCATCATCCACAACGAAGACACCCCCGGCTGCATCGCAGAGGTCACGACCTCGCTGGCACTGCGGCGGATCAATATCGCGTCGATGCAGGTGTTCCGCGCCGGGACGGGCAGTTACGCCGTCATGGTGCTGGAATGCGATTCTCACATCCCCCATCCGCTGGAGCAGCAGCTTGCGCTGATGCCCGGCATCCTGAAAGTGACCTGCCTGAACGTAGACGAACCCGAAGAAAATGCGGAGGACTGAGCAATGGCTTTTTTATCCTGTGAAGAAATGTTGGCAGCAGCCCGCACCCAGAACATCTCGCTGGCCGAGGCGGTCCTGCGCAGCGACCTGGCGGAGAGCCGCCTGACCGAGGAGCAGAGCCGCCATGGGATGCGGCATCTGTGGCACGTCATGGAGGCCACCAGCCGGGATTACGACCCTGCCCAGCGCAGCCGCAGCGGCCTTTCTGGCGGCGACGCCGCCAAAGTGGAACAGGCGCATCGGGCAGGCCGGAGCTACGGCGGCGATTACCTGGCCGAGGTGACGGCCGAAGCGCTCAAGACCGCCGAGTGCAATGCCTGCATGAAGCGGATCGTGGCCGCGCCCACCGCAGGCAGCTGCGGCGTTCTCCCGGCGGTGCTGCTCCCGCTGGCCCGCGCGGGCGAAGCCGATGAGACCGCCATCTGCGAAGCGCTCTACGTGGCCGCAGGCTTCGGTCAGGTCATCGCGGCCCGCGCGACGCTGGCCGGTGCCGAAGGCGGCTGCCAGGCCGAGGTCGGAGCCGCCAGCGCCATGGCTGCGGCGGCGCTCTGCCACCTCAAGGGCGGCACACCGGAACAGTGTTCCGCAGCGGCCGCCATGGCGCTGGGCAACCTGCTGGGCCTGGTCTGCGACCCGGTGGCGGGTCTGGTGGAAGTCCCCTGCATCAAGCGGAATGTCGTTGGCGCAGTGAATGCAGTCTCCTGCGCCAATATGGCGCTGGCCGGGGTGGACTACGCCATCCCCTGTGACGAGGTCATTGACGCCATGGGCCGCGTCGGAAGCCTGCTCTCCCCCGACCTCCGCGAGACCGGCCAGGGCGGCCTCGCCGCAACGCCCACCGGCATCCGCATTGCCGAGCAGCTGGCGGAAGAAACGTAAAAACGAAACGGCGTACTTTTTTCAAAGACGAAAATAAAATTCTGAAAAATCCAAAGAAAATTTCAAAAAACCGTTGACAAAACCCCTCCTCAGTGATAAAATACATCATGTTCCGACCGGAACGTATGCGTTGGTAGCTCAGCTGGATAGAGTGACTGACTACGAATCAGTAGGCCGGGGGTTCGAGTCCCTTCCATCGCACCAGAAAATGCCGTGAAATCGAAAGATTTCATGGCTTTTTTGTTTTGTAAGCCATGGGTGCACGGTTTCTGCACGGTTTTTGCACGGTCGGTGTTTTCCATGTCCGATTATGTAGGGCGCTGTATTGCATTGCAATCAGTGCCCTTTTTTGCATCAGGTGAGCAGGGCTAAGCGGAGCTTTGCCTTCATTTCCGGGTCGGCATCCTTGAGCAATTCCAAAAGAGCCGTCATGGAGATGGTGGGTTCGCCTGCGGCGGATACAGCCTGCGGGCTGGAGGTGTCGGGTTTGGCATAGAAGCCGCTTTCAAACTTCTTGCCCAGCTCCACACGGGATGACTGCTGGATATGGGCGTAGGTGTTCACCAGCATATCTGCACTGGCGTGACCTGTGGTCCCCTGCACCGCCTTGATGTCACCGCCGGAGATCATCAGCTGGTAGGTGGCACTGGAGTGCCGCAGACCGTGAAAAACGATGCGGGGGAACTCCGGGTGTGCGTCCTGCCATTTCAGGAACTTCTTACGGATGAGCACCGGCTCCACCGCCAGACCATTCGGGAGCCGCAGCAGCATCCCGCTGTTGCGGTACCGCTCCGGGTCGAGGGCTTCTTCCCGTTTCAAGCGTTCCAGCCACTGCTTCAGTTCCTCTCGCAGGGCGGCGGTCATAAAGATGGTGCGGCAGGAGGCTTCGGTCTTGGTGTCTTTCAGGATGAGGGAGGTCTTGCTGCCCTCCAGCTTGTCCGGGAAGATGCGGAGGATGCAGCCCTTGTCCACCTGTGCCAGCGTGTCCTTCTGCACTCGCTGCATGGAACGGTTGACGGTGAAGGTGCCCATGCCGTTGGCGGCATCAAAGTCGATGTCCTCCGGGGTCAGACCTGCCACCTCCCCTTCCCGCAGCGCACCCACCAGCGTCAGGTGCACCGCCAGATGCAGGATGGGGTCCTCCATGCTGTCCAGCGCTGCCCGCATCTCCTCCACCTCCCAGATGCTGCGCTCTTGGGTGGTCTTTTTGGGTG
>OLQV01001022.1_pt1 | contig 22403 bp, 24 predicted proteins | sample 1672371 | NCBI WGS metagenome assembly OLQV01 (sample SAMEA3136676, study PRJEB25190) | human gut metagenome
ATAATTATTATAAAACTGGAGGATTTAAATGAAAGTTATTAATAATAGAAATTATTATATAAAAGAACTTTATAAAGCTTATCCAATTTTGGAGCAAATAGATAACTATAATAAAGGTGCTTTAGTTGAAAGAGCTCTATTTAAGGAATTGTTAGCAGATGAATTGCTAAATACTACTGAAGATAAATGTGTAGGATTTCTATTTGTTATAAGTGGAACTATAAAAATTCAAAAGATTAATGAAAAAGGTGAAGAAACTAATCTCTATAACATAGAAAAAGGACAAATATGTCATGAAGCATTAAGTTGTTTTCTAAATTGCACTTCATTAAATATTATAGGAAGAGCTATGCAAAATTCTAAAATATGTATCATCCCTTTTGATATTGTGAATACTTATTTGCTTAATAATACTTTATTTTTACAATATATATACAAAGATTTATATAGTAAATTTAATGTAATAATCAATGTTAAAGAAGAAGTTAAGCATGAACCATTAACAAATAGATTAATTAAATTACTTATATCTAAAAACAGTAAAAATATTTATGTAACTCATAATGATTTGGCATTTGAATTAGATTCAGCTAGGGAAGTAATTAGTAGAAAATTAAAGCAGCTAGAAAAAATGGGATATTTAAAACTAAGCCGAGGAAAAATACAGATAGAAAAAGATTTAAATGAGTTGTTAAAGTGATATAGTCACAAACTAAATTAACCTTAACAGCTATTATATAAGCATAAAGTAATTATAAATTTAAATGTTTTTAAATTTAATGGAGGATAATATGTTTGGATTTTTTAATAAAAATAATGGCAAAGTAATTAATGTTAATGATATTGATACCTTTTCAATCTTATATCCTTTTTCATCAAGTACATTAAAAGCCATATAATCTTTCATATCAACAGTTTCACCATTAAGTTCTAGTTTATATGAAACCTCATACTCAAAATGAATATATCCATCATTTTCTGTTTCACTAGTTTTTGTAAAATTAATATCTGTAACAGCACTTGCTTCTGATATAACACTGCTATATCTAGTAAATATTCTATTAGCCATTAATAAATCAAAAGCATCATCAGTAATATATTCACCAAATATTGATTTACAATCTTCAATGAATCGTCCTGACTCTTCAAGACTTGATATATCTTTATAAGTATCACTATAATTATCTATAAATCTATATATATCATTATATTCTTTAAATATAATTGTATATTCATTATTATTACCTAAATACATATTTTCAATATAAGTAACATCTTTAATATTATTAATATCTATATTACTATTAAATCTAACATAAATAGTTCTATATATTTCTTCATTTTCTATGTCATAAACTTTATTAGTAATACCAATTCTTGTTATCGAAAGTAAAAATAATACTATCAATAAAATAATGAAAATAATAAAATATCGTATATTCTTTTTACTAAATATAATACTCTTAGTCATTAACATTTAATATACTCCTAACTTCCATATTACATATTTTTTTAGATATAAATTTAGTATTTATTATAATTATTATCATCATTAGAAGTAAATAAATTAATTCTATTTTATATGATAATTTAATATCTATATATGATAAACTAATATAATTACTTAAAATATTATTACCTATTTTAATTCCTATAATAAGAACTATTAAACTTAAAATATAAGCTATTAATATTAATATTATTATTAATATTTCAAATATATAAGTAATTATTTTATTTTTATAGCCAAATGCTTTATATAATCCAATATCATATTTTCTATTACTTATTATGTTTTTAATATACATATTTATTACTAATAATAATATAAATAAAATAATTACTAAAAGAATATAAGATATATACTTAAACATCTTAATAGGAACATAATCTATCTCTATAGATTTATGTACTAAGTACCCATCATTAAGTAATCTTTGATATACTTTATCAATATTTTCTAATTTATCTACTACCACATTAGTAGAAGTACTATTCTCTGATACATCAAAATCAGATCTATATATTTCTTTTGATTTACTACTCATTTCTTTAAGTTTATCATATTCTATATAACAAATATTATCTATTGTCGAAGAAAAAACATTTTGATATAAACCTACTAACTTAAATTTATCATTAAAGACATTAGTAACTACAATTTCTTTTTCATTTTTTGCTTCTATTTGCCTATAACTTAAAGTTATATCTCTATTTAAATATTCTTTTAAACTAATCATATTAGATATTTTATTATTATCTGAAGGATTTAAATATATAGGGCATATAATCTCATTATCTGAAGATATATGTTTACCATTAATAATATTAACATCAACATTATACTTTATAGGTAATAATGCTATATTAATTTTTAAATCATTATCATTAAAAGTAGTATTTAAAAATACATTCTTAACATTATATAAATAATCAATATGCTCATATTTATTTAATTCTTCTTCTAATCTATCATAATCATACATTTCATTTTTTTCATTATCATATTTATGAACAAGTAACATTCTTCCATTAATATCAGTATTAATACTCTTCTCTATATAATGATTTATATTATATTCAAAGTTTATAAAAATATTTCCTAATAAAATTAAAAGAAACAGAACTAAAGTACATATTATTGTTCTTACTTTACTTTGTTTAAAAAAACTAAATACCAATTTAATATAATCACTCTTTCTCATGTAAAGTACCACTTTCTAATAAATAGATTTTATCAGCATATTTATTTATTATATCATTATGACTAACCACTATTACACATTTATCTTTTTTAGTCATTTCTTTTAAATAATCAAATATTAATTTTTCGTTTTCTTTATCTAAATTACCTGTGGGTTCATCCGCTATTAAAACTTCTGGATCATTAGCTAATGCTCTAGCAAGAGCAACTCTTTGCTGCTCACCACCAGATAATTCCTTTGGATAATGATTTATTCTATCTTCTAAACCAAATTGTTTTAATAATTGTATTGCTCTTTCTTTTCTTTTATCTTTTGCTATATTTTTATTAATTAACATTGGAATCATTACATTTTCACAAGCTGTTAATTTATCATTTAAATAGTATGTTTGAAATACAAAACCAAACTTATGCATTCTAAGTTCCGCCTTTTCGTCTTCAGTTAAGTTTCTTGATAAAATATTATCTATTTCATATTCACCTTCATCATAATTATCTAAAAGACCTAATATATTAATAAGAGTAGTTTTACCGGCACCAGATTTACCTATTATTCCATAAAATTTGCCTTTAGAAAAACTTATATTAATATTATCTAATACTTTAATTTTCTTCTTATCTTTAACATATATTTTACTCAAATCATTTAATTTCATTTTTACTCCTTTTTTATAAAGAGTGGAAGTAGTCTTCCACTCTTCTTTAAAATCCTATATAACTGTCTGTCGAATTGGTTGTTTGAACATTTCCATTATATGCACCATCAATAGCAGTATAAACGTTATTATAATTTCCTGATACGTTGTAGTCAAAAATAGCAGTATGTCTATAACTAGATGTGTTTAAACCAACAATATAATCTTCTGCAAGTTTACTGCCGAATAAACCCTTCTTTTTCATAACCCAACGAATTTTAGTTCCAGATGTCGGAGTAATATTAGCCTTTGCACTTCCAAAAAAATATCTATATTGTGTATTATCCATAGTATAAGTGATTGATTGGCCTTTACTCAAATTTGCACCACCGCCAATTACCCTTGTATCTGCATATACCGAAGTTATTACTAATCCAAATACCAAAATAGTAGCAACATATATTAAATTTTTCTTTTTCATTTTGACATAAGATTATAATATTATAGTATTATAAATTATAGTAAAGTTCTAAAAATAAAATTTAATATTATCAAAATGCAAAAATTAACAATAAAGGAACGTAAAACATACTACAGTGAGAGATTACAAGTCCGAACTAAATCAGACAAAAATTATAATTAACTAATAATCATCTTACCAAGATATACTCCTAATACAATACATACTAATATAATTAATATTGTATATAATAATTTAGATATCTCATTTGTTTCTTCATCCATAATTATATCACCCTTAATACTTATCTTTTAATTTAATTGTAATAGTATCAGAAATATCTTCTCCTTCTAAAATACTCTGTTCATATACATAACCATTACCCTCTATAGTATAATTAATATCTAACATTTTTAATATATTTATGACTTCTTTATAAGAATAACCAATTAAATTAATCATCTTATTATTCATATTATTAGTTTTAAGAATAACTAAATCATCCTCATATATTGTGTTATTAATACTAGGATACACATCAATAATTTTATTACCATTTCCAAGTACAAGAACTCTTATTCCTTTACTATCTAAATAATTCTTTACGGTATTAACATCCATGTTGTAGAAGGCTTCTATCTCATAAGCACTCTTATCTTTATTAGCCTCTTCAATATTTAAATATTTTGTAATATTCTTTTCTACTTCTTTAACCATTGGGGCAATATAATTAGTAGTATCTTTAGGTATTTTTAGTGCTGCATATAAAATTATTTCGGGATTATCTTCAGGAAACATACCTGAGAAAGAATAAATATATTCTGAACTACCACTCATATATTTTCCTTTCTTATAATCATATATTTGGGCAGTACCTGTTTTACCAATTAAACTATAGCCATCCATATAATAGGCATAACCAGTAGAATTAGTATTATCTCCATTGATAACACTAGCCATAAGTTCTTTCATTTTTGTAACTGTCTCTGAACTAACCATATTACCTAGTTTCTTACTTTTACCTGTATAAATTGTTTTACCTGTATCATTATCTACTATTCTATCAATAATATATGGTTTTAACATAACACCATTATTACTTATAATAGTAAGAGCCTGCAGGTGCTGAATAGCAGTTGTAGTAATACCTTGTCCATAACCTGCAGTAGCAGCTTCAATCTGATACTTATAATCTACTCTGCCTTCTTCTTCTCTATTCATTGTAAAGCCAGTTTTTTTACCAAAGCCATACTTTGTGTAACAAGCTTTTAATTCTTCTTTATTAATAACATTCTCTACAATATTAGCAACTGCTATATTAGAGGATAAAGCAAATCCTTGATCATAAGTAATTTCTCCCCATCCTTCTTTTTTCCAATCGGATATTGTTGTTTCTTTTCCATCTTCTCCGGTATATGTCTTACTACCAGAAGTATATTTAGTACTACCATCATATCTACCTGAATCAACTGCACACATATAACTAAATATTTTCATTGTGGAACCTGGTTCATATGTTAAAGTACTAATTGGATCAATATAAGAAGTCATATTTCTTAAATTTGGATCAAAACTAGGTGTACTAGAATAACCAAGTATCTTGCCTGTTTTGGCATCCATTGCGGCCATAAGTACCCATTCTGCTTCTGAATTATTTTGGGCTTCCTTAACAGCATTCTCTATAAATAATTGAATATTATTATCAATAGTAAGATAAATATCATTACCATTATCTGCTGGTTCTACATATTCTCTACCATTAGCAATCTTATAACCATACTTATCTCTTTCATAAGTAATATAACCACTCTTACCCTTAAGTTCATCATTATAATATTCTTCTAACCCAAGTTCTCCTGTAATCCATTTATTTTTATTTTTATCTTCTTTTAATACTGTATATCCAAGAATATAGCTGGCAAAGTCTCCATTAGGATAATATCTCTTGATATCCTTAATAAAATCAATACCTTGTAGATTAAGTTTATCAATTTCTTCCTTTGTAAGTTCACTAAGTCCTTTACCTGCACTACCAAACTCTACTTGGTATTTATTGCTTTCTTTTCCTTTTGTTAGTACATTTTTTATTTCTTCACTATCAATAGCCAAAACACTCGCTAATTTATTGCTTGTATCATCAATATCCTCAACATAATTCTTATTTCCTTTAGCATCTACTCTTTCATTTGATAAATAAGCAATAAGTGTATAACTAACAACATCATCTGCTAGTATATTTCCATTTATATCGTAAATGGTACCTCTCTTTGGCATAATAACTTCTTCTTTTGTATTTCTATTTTTAATAAAAGCCGCTATGGTAGAAGTGCCTACTTTATAATCGACTAAACATAAATAACATAACCTACCAATAAGTACCAAAAATAAAAGAAAGGTAATAATAATAACCAATTTATTAACTTTAAATCTGTCATTATTTACTATACCCTTCTTCATTATAATCACCCTATTCTATAGTCTTAATATTCTCATTATTATAAGCAAGACCTAGATTTTTACTTATACTCTGAATATTCTCAAGTGAAGCCATTTCATTAATTTTCATTGCTAAACTTTGATTAGTATCAGATGCCTTTTCTACTTTTTTATTCATTTCTTGGAGTTCAATATTCATCTTTGATACTGTTGTACTAGTAAAGACAATACCTACTAGTAAAAAGACAATAATCATAAGTGAACTCTTATATAAAAATCTTTCTACTTTTGTAAACTTTTTATTCTTTCTTTTTTTCATATAAATCAATCCTCTATCTTTTCTAGTACTCTAAGTCTAGATGATCTTGCTCTATTATTTTCTTCTATTTCTTCCTTACTAGGAGTAATATTAGCAATAATCTTATATTTAGGTAAATATTCTTTAGGTATAAATGGTAATTTACTAAGACTACTATCAACTTTTGAATATTTATTAAATATTTCTTTTACTATTCTATCTTCTAAAGAATGAAAAGTAATAACTGATATTCTTCCTCCTACATTAAGCATTGATATAGCCTCTTCTAAAGCTTCTTTCAAAACATTTAGTTCATCATTAACTTCAATTCTAATTGCTTGAAAAGTCTTTCTAGCAGGATGGCTATCTCTCATTGCCTTATATGGCATACTTTTCTTTATTATCTCTACTAATTCTAATGTAGTTTCTATTTTCTTAGTTTCTCTATACTTAATAATATTATTAGCAATACTACTAGCATATTTTTCTTCTCCATAATCTCTTAATATTCTGACTAAATCATTATAGGAATATGTATTAACTACATCACTAGCAGTAAATTCTTTATCTCTATCCATTCTCATATCAAGTGGAGCATCATTATGATAACTAAAGCCTCGCTCTGCTATATCAAGTTGAGGAGAGGAAACACCTAAATCAAAAACAATGCCATCTATCTTATTAATATTCCTTTTACCTAACTCTTCCTTTAAATTAGCAAAATTAGACTTAATTATTTCATAATTACTACCAATCTCTGCTAATTTCTTTTCACTATACTCTATCGCCATTTCATCTTGGTCAAAGGCGAAAAGAAAGCCCCTTTTAACTCTCTTTAAGATTAAACCACTATGTCCCCCAAAGCCAAGTGTAGCATCAACATATATTCCATCTTCTTTTATATTTAGATTGTCTATAGCTTCATTTAATAATACTGTTTTATGCATCTATATCAAATCCTTCAAATAAATTCTCTGCTACTTCAGATATCTTATCCATATTATCATTGATAAGATTATCAAATCTATCCGTAGCCCATATCTCTAGGCGATCATTAACCCCAATTATCGTACATTCTTTTTTAATATTCGCATAATCAATTAATGAAGATGGCAAGTTTATTCTACCTTGCTTATCAAAATAACATACAGTAGCACCAGATAAGAAAAATCTATTAAATGTTCTGGCATCTTGTTTAGTAAATGGAAGTGTTTTAAGTTTAGATACTATATTATTCCATTCGTTCATTCCATATACAAATAGACATCCATCTAATCCTCTTGTAACTACAAACTCATTACCTATATCTTCTCTAAACTTAGAAGGTATAATTAATCTTCCTTTTTCATCTAAATTATGATGATATTCTCCAATTAACATACTATCCCCCACTTTCTTCCACTTCGTGCCACTCTATGATTATATTCTACTATAAAGAGTTGTCTTTGTAAATATATTTTCTATAATTTGACAAAAAAAGATGTAAACATCTTGATTGTATTAACTAAATTCTTCAATCCATATCTATTATGAGATAGTATAAATATTAAAAAAAGTCATAATATCTTAAAATTATGACTTTTTAACTGACTTTCTATTAAACAATTTATAAACTTTTAACACTCATGACTCTAGTATTTCCTACCACTCTTGTCATATCAGTCATCTGTTACACAGATAACTGATATGGTGAACTACTCGTACCTGTTCCTGACCCGATATCTAGTTCAGATGAAAGAGAAAGAACCGGCGTCATCCCGCGTGCACCATAGGCAATGCTGCAAGTGTGGACATAGCCAGACGACCTCACAACCAACGTATCGTCCGCACTGCCGGAACCCGCGGCATATCCATAATCTGATAGATATGCAAGTGCAACCTTTCCTGTCCACGATGTTGGTCTTCCTGTATATACTGTTTCGCTTACTCTTTCTTTATCATACATGTCATCTACAAATATAGTTACAGAGTTATGTCCTCTTGTATAGTATGTTGTCTCTGCTATTAGATTTCTTGTTGTATTTTTTTTAAGCCTGTACTTGTTATAGTTTCTTTTTTTACTATATCAAATGATTGACCTTTTAGACCTGTGACTGTTAAGGTAGTACTACTTATAAATAAATACAATACCAAAATTGTTTATGAGGAAGACATTAAGGCTTACTCATACCCCGATAGACTTACATAGTAAGGCTAAAGGGGATAAAGAAAAAGATACTACTTAATCTTATAAGTAGTACCCTCTCTAGTATCTATTAGTTCAATACCTTTACTTAATAATTCATTTCTAATACTATCTGATAAATCATAATCCTTATTTTGTTTAGCAATCTTTCTCTCTTCTATTTTATTTAAAATATATTTCTCTAATTCCTTATCAACAGAAGCATTATCTTTAATTAAATCTAAACTAAATACTTTATCAAAATTCTTAATAAGTTCTCTCTTAGTCTTACCATTAACACTATTATCTTTAATTAAATCATAAAGTAAAGTAATACCATTAGCGGTATTTAAATCATTAGATAATTCTTTAATAAACTTATCATTATAATAATTATACTTATTATCATCAATATCTCCTTCATCATTAATTAAAGATATTCTATTAATAAGTTTATTATATTGACCCTCTACTTGATCAAGAACATTATAAGAAAAGACAAGTTGTTTTCTATAATGACTTTGAAGACACATAAATCTAAAGGCTAAAGGATTATAACCCTCCTCTATTAATCTACTTACTGATAAAACAGCCCCTTTACTTTTACTCATCTTACCAGATTCATCCATCAAATGTTCATTATGAAACCAATAATTACACCATTTATGACCTAAATAAGCCTCACTTTGGGCAATTTCATTAGTATGATGTGGAAAGATATTATCAACACCACCACCATGAATATCAAGATGTTCACCTAAATATTTTAAACTAATACCAGTACATTCAATATGCCAACCTGGGTATCCTACTCCAAATGGAGAATTCCATTTTAAATCTTGATCTTCAAACTTACTTTTAGTAAACCATAAAGCAAAATCAGCTTGATTTCTCTTATTAGTATCAAAGTCTACTCCATCTCTAACACCCACTACCATATCATCTTCTTTATGATTAGTAAGCCTATAATAGTCCTCTACTTTACTAACATCAAAATAAACATTACCACCAGCTTCATAAGCATAGCCATCCTCTAGTAATTTACTAATTATCTTAATATATTCATCAATATTAGCGGTTGCTGGACTAACTACATCAGGCATACGACAATTAAGAGCAGTAAAATCCTTAAAGAAAGCATCTGTATAATATTTAGCAATATCCATAACAGTCTTATGTTCTCTTTTAGCACTAGCTACCATCTTATCTTCACCAGAATCAGAATCACTCTTCAAATGTCCAACATCAGTAATATTCATTACTCTTTTAACATCATAACCTAAATACCTAAGTGTTTTATCCAATATATCATGCCCTATATAATTTCTCATATTACCAATATGTGCATAATGATATACAGTGGGACCACAAGTATAAAAACCTACTTTTCCTTCTACATAAGGAACAAACTCTTCTTTTTTTCTTGTCAATGTATTATATAACTCCATAATATCCTCCTTCTTTATTATATTTTTCTATATTATATAAAAGAACTTATCTATTATTGATAAGTCCTTTTCATATACATTAATTTATTTAATTAAACATGAAGAAATAGACCTATCATAAATAGACCTAAAACAACACTTATTATTAGTATTAAATCTACTCATAGCATCTCTTCCTTTCATACAATATTATTGTATAATAATTTATTTATTTAGTCAATAATTTTTTATAATTTATTCATACCAAGTCAAAGTCTTGCTGTATCAATAATATCTATCATATATAAGTTATAACTATATACTAAATTTAATACTATTCATTAAAATAATTAATTTTCATTGCTGTCTTTACTTCTTTAACTGTTTCATTAGCGACCTCTACAGCCTTCTTAGTACCTTCTCTTAAAACTTCATATACATAATCTAGATTATTTTCATACTTCTTTCTTCTCTCTCTAATCGGAGATAGTTCATCATTAATAACTTCAGTCAAAAACTTCTTAATAGTAACATCACCAATACCACCTTTTTGATAAGCAATCTTTAATTCATCTAAATTATTAAACTCATTATAATATTTCTTAAAATGTTCATCCTTACAAAAGGCCTCCAAGTATATAAACAAAATATTATCTTCTATTACACCAGGCTCTTCTATTTTTCTAGAAGTAGTCTTAATACTAAATACCTTTTCCCTAATTGTTTCTTTATCATCTTTCAAATATATACAATTATTCAAAGATTTACTCATCTTCTCTTTACCATCAGTACCAACAAGTCTTCTTTCTGACATGCTATCTGGTAATAATGATTTACATTCTCTTAATACATCAGAGTTATATATTCTATTAAAACTTCTGACAATTTCTCTTGTCTGCTCTATCATTGGTTCTTGGTCATCACCAACTGGAATAATATTAGCCTTAAAAGCTGTTATATCTGCTGCCTGACTAATAGGATATACTGCAAAGCCAACTGGTATACTATCTTTAAAGTCCTTATCATTAATTTCACTTTTAACTGTTGGATTACGAAGTAATCTAGGTAAAGTAACTAAATTCATGTAGTAGAAAGTAAGTTCTGTTAAAGCACTAACTTCTGACTGAATAAAGAAAGTAATCTTATTAGGATCAAGCCCTACTGCTAAATAATCTAACATAACATTAATAATATTATTTCTTACCTTATCAGGATTATCAAAATTATCTGTAAGTGCTTGCGCATCCGCTATCATAATATAAAACTCATCATAATTACCTTTCTCTTGTAATAAATATCTTCTCTTTAAAGAACCAACATAATGACCTATATGTAAATTACCCGTAGGTCTATCACCAGTTAAAATTATATTTTTCATTTTTATCATCCTCTCTTTTCTATATCTATTTATATAATATAACCAAATAAATTAATTAAAGCACCACTGCTTACTAAAAATATACATATCATTTCCTCTTTTCTATCAAAAAAGACCTATCTTTATTAAGATAAGTCTATACCAGTAACATTTAATAGTATTATAATTATACTAAATCAAGCCATGAGTAAATAGACCTATCTTTAAATAAGTCTAATTGCCAACTATTTAAATTAACTAAATTGAATAACTTATTCATAGTCTATTCCTCTCTTTCATTAAGATAATTTTATTACTTTTATTTCTCTTTGTCAATAATTTTATTAACTTCTTTATCAATAACATCATTAAAATTATAACTAGTATCAATATAGAAAAAGAGGATAGCCTCTTTAAACATTTATTTTACTAGTTTCTTTAAAAAAGTATTATCATTAATAAAATTAATAACTACAGGACTATTATAACCTAGTAAAACAATAAAATCTAATATTTTAACTTCAGCCTTAAAAGTAACTTCATTATTATATATATTTTCAAATATTATTAGAGTATCACTAATGTTATTATTGAATATTACCCTATAATCACCATGAGCTATAGAATTTCTAATACCATTAATAATAGCCTCATTTCTTAAATAATCATAATTACTACTATTATAAGATTCTATACTAATAAGATTATTATATAAACTACTTATTTCATTAGCAATATTATTCTTATCATTAATTAAATTATTAAGAAGAATACTTAATTTATTATAAGCATTAGTATTACCTTTACTATTAACTATCTTTATATTATTATTAACATCATTAATTTTTTTTATCTTACTAGTAAGTAATTTTTTCTTATCGTTTATACTCTCGAGTATTGTATTATACAAAGTATTATCTATTGATAATTTTTCTATTTTAATATCACTTAAATCTAGTTTACTATAATCTAAACCATTATTATCTAAATTAGTATACTTATTATTATTTTTATATATATCATCAATAGCATAAGAAAATAAAGAATTAAATGCTGCAAAAGAAGCACTAACTAAAGAATCATAATTATTATATAATAACTTAACATCTTTAGTTATTTTCTTTTCTAATACCTTACCATTAGTAGTACCATTCTCATATATTTCCTCTAACATAACTAAGTTTTTAATATTAGATATAATAGGATTCATATAAGTATATTTAGAATCAGCCCTTCTTTGAAGTTCAAAACCAATAGCATATACCTGTTTATCATAAGGAATATCTTTAGGAATAATATTAATAAGTTCTTTAGCATAAATATCAAAATCAATATTATTCATACTTACATATTTCCAATCAAAATCATATCTATCTTTAACTAATTCTTTAAAGCTATTTAAAAGAGTACTATCTTTAGTGGCATCTCCACTAAAACCTTTTATAATTTTTTCTAGTAAATTTTGATAGTATTTTTCAATTATGTTGCCATTTTTTCTTTTTAGGGTAAACTCAACTTTCCTAAAAGATCTAAGTAACCCCTTTAATTCACTTGGAGTAGTGATAGGTTTCTTTCTATTAGGAGATATTCTTCTTGATATAATAATATCTCTTTTATACTCATCACTATTATTTAATTTAATATATGATTTAATACTATTACATATAAAAGCAGATAATTTATTGATATTAATACTAACATTATCTTCTCTTATATTAAGAATTATTCTATTATGATCTAAATCCAAAACAAAATTACCATGAGCTATTCTATTTCTTATTTCAGTAACAACTGAAGCTGCATTAGGAAAATAATATCCATCTATAACATAGCCATCATCCTTTTTAGTAGCAATATCAAGTACTGATTCCTCTAGTACATTTTCATACAACCTAGAATAAGAACCATTTTCATCTTGGCTTACTAATCCTTCTTTTATTCCGAGTAAAATATTACTAATAAAACCTACTTTAGCGGCCATTATATTTCTTTCATCTAAAATAAAGTCATCTCTTACATCATCATAAAAATAATTAAGTAAAAATAAAGTATAAGCTTTGGTACCCATAAAGTAATCTAATATATTATCCATCTTATCCATTAAAATCATCTCCATATAAATCTCTAATATACTTAGGATTATTTATTCTTTTAACTAATCTTCTAGCAGTATTTAATGTCTTTACATCTTTATCTAAATAACTAGATAACTTACCTCTAAAGGCTTTTAAAAACTCTAAACTACTAACAAATCTATCATCATACATCTCTTTTAATAATCTATCATCATAAACAAAACTATTAAAATAATTATCTACTAAAAACAATTTTATCTCATAATCAATATTTGCTCTATTCTTCTCAAAAGAAACAGTATTAATACCATATTCTAGTGTATCAATTACCTTAATTTTACCATTACCATATAAAATATTATAAGCAACATCATACATAACAATATCATTATCAGTAAGTATCATTATATCATCGTAAGTCTTTTTAATAGCCCCCTCTAACTTATCTAAATTAATAAGTAAAGGATTAATATTATATAAATTATTAAATCTAATATAAGGCATAATATAACCAACTACTTTATCTTTAATAAAAACAACATCCTCTGGCCAAATAAAAGTACTATTCTTTATCCCATTAAATCTTAATATATCATCACCAGTATATAAAATATCTTCTCCCTCAAAATAATCATGAAATATTTTAATTACCTTATTTTTATCACAATAACAAATTCCTTGACTACCCTCTCCAATAAAAGAAAGCATATCTAAAAACTCATAAAATTGTTTATCATTAACAAAAACCATAATATCCCCCTCATTGATGCAAAGTATTATAGCACACTTAAAGAAAAAAAGCAAATCATTGTTTGCTTTTTAATTATCATTATTCTTCAGTCTTTTTAGAAGTTTTTGCTTTTTTAGGAGCTTTTTCTTCAGTTACTTTAGTTTCAACTACTTTTTTAGAAGTATCTGCTCCTTTATAAAATCCACATTTTGGACATGCTCTATGAGGTCTAATTTTAGCACCACAATTAGTACATTCTACTAGTCCGTTAGCGGTAATTTTATAATGAGTTCTTCTCATATTTCTTCTAGTTTTACTTACTTTTCTAAATGGAACTGCCATCTTCTTCACTCCTTCCTTACAATAATTCTTTCAGACTACTAAGAGGATTATTTTCAGTATTAATATCATCCTCACTAATTAGTCGCCATCCATCACCCTCAAGTTTTAAATCCCTATTCTTTTCATTAACAGCCTTGAGAGGAATCTCCACAAGAATATTTTGCCATAAATCCTCTGTAATATCAAGAGTTTTTTGATAATTTATTCTTGTTTCTTCTATTTTTTCTTCTATTTCACTAGTAAAATTATATTCATAATCTTCTAATGTAATATCATCAGGTAATATCATTGTTCCTTTCAATACTCCGGATAACTCATAAGTATCATCTATTAATCTGGATAATGTACCACTAAAATGTACATTCTCAAGTCTTCTAATTGTACTAGAACTTAACAATTCTTCACTAATAACTACATCATTATCTATAATTATCTTTTTATTATTAATAACTAAATCAAACAATTCTATTATCATACAATTTCACCTGCCTACTAATTATATAATATTTTTAAGAAAATATCAACCTTTTTAGTGATTTTTAAGTAAAAGTTACTAGTTTTAGTATATTTAAAGATGCTTTTTTAAAACATTTCTTTGTTTTATATATAATAAATATTCTTTATCTAATAATCCCATTTCTAATTTTAACGATAAGATTCTTCTTAAAGAATTGTCAATTCTATTAATACTTATCTTACCATCATTTACTGCATTATATATAGCATTAAAAGATATTCTAATATTATTAGGCATTAATATACAATCATTACCAGCCTTTATACATCTATAAGATATTTCATAATCATTATAATACTTAGTAAGAGCTTTCATTTTTAAAGAATCAGTCATTACTATTCCATTATAACCAAGTTCTTTTCTTAATAATTTATCTACTATCACTTCTGATGTACTAGCAGGATATTTATCTAATTTAGATAATAAGATATGACCTACCATTATACAAGATATTTTCTCTTTAATAGCAGCTATAAAAGGTATTAATTCTAAATTATATAATTCTTCTTTTGTCTTATATGATATAGGAAGATCTATATGAGAATTAACATTAGTAGAACCATGTCCAGGAAAATGTTTTACTACAGGAATTATTTTTACTTCCTTTAATCCCTTAGCAAAAGATAAAGCCTTTTCACTAACTTCATAAGGATCGCTTCCATATGTTCTATTCATCATTACTATATTTTTTATATTAGACCATATATCCATAACTGGGGCCATATTCATATTAATCCCTATACTAAATAATTCCATTCCTACTTCTTTTCCTAATAAATAAGCCTCTTCCTTATCATTAATTAAAGATGCCGCTGGTATTTTTTTAAAGCCAACATTACTCCCTAGTCTTTGAACACTACCTCCTTCTTGATCAATTCCAATAAACATATTATTTTCATTAATACTTTGAATATCTTTAATAAACTTCTTTGTATTATTAAAATCACTTATATTACTATTAAATAAAATAAATCCTCCTGGTTTATATTCATTTAATATTTTTTCAAAATCATTAGTCATACCAATTATTTTTTCATTAGTTTTACGATAATCAATATATAATAATTGACCTATCTTTTCTTTCAAACTCATCTTACTTATCAAATAATCTATAAATAAATCATCCATATTATCCCCCTTAATAGAGAAAAAGATAGCAACTATTAATCACTATCATCATTCTCTTTTTTAACTAGTACTTCTCTTGGTTTTGAACCATTTTGTGGACCAATTATACCTCTTTCTTCAAGTAAATCAATTATTCTAGCAGCCCTATTATAACCTATACGATATTTTCTTTGAATAAGAGAAGCCGATATTTTACCAAATTCTATAGCAAAATCTACAATATCGTTATATAATGGATCATCATATTCTTCTTTTGATTCATAACCATCATCATATTTAGTATTATCACCATTTTCACTACCACTCTTATCTTCAGTAAGTGAGTGATCATAGTTAGCCTTCTGCTGTGATATTGTATAATCTACTATCTTCTGAAGTTCTTCATCACTTACAAAAGCACCTTGTATTCTAATTGGAACATTCTCACCCATTGGTTTAAATAACATATCACCTTTACCAAGTAATTTTTCTGCTCCAGTTTGATCTAATATTGTTCTAGAGTCAATTGAAGATGATACTGCAAATGATATTCTAGATGGAATATTAGCTTTAACAACACCCGTAATAACATCTGTAGAAGGTCTTTGGGTTGCTACAATTAAATGAATACCAGCAGCTCTAGCCATTTGGGTGATTCTCATAATCGAATCTTCTACATCTTTAGCGGCTACTAACATAAGGTCTGCTAACTCATCAATAATAAATACTATATATGGCATTTTTACATAATCGGTATTAGTTTCACACATTTTGTTATAAGAACTTATATTTTTACATTTAGTATCTTCAAATACCTGATATCTTCTTTCCATTTCAACAACAATATTCTTTAAAGCAATAGAAGCTTTCTTAGGATCAGTAACAACTGGTGTAAGTAAGTGTGGAACACCATTATACATTGATAACTCTACCTTTTTAGGATCAACCATTACTAATTTTACTTCATCTGGTCTAGCCCTCATAAGAATAGAAGCAATAACACAGTTAATACATACAGATTTACCACTACCAGTAGCACCCGCTATTAAAAGGTGTGGTGTAGCATTAATTTCTGCCCATTTAACAGTACCCATAATATCTTTACCTAAACCAACAGCTAAAATACTTTTTTCACTAGGAGCAGGTAATTTAGATAATATTTCTCTAAATGAAACAGCAGAATTAACTTTATTAGGAAGTTCTATACCAATCGTACTCTTTCCTGGAATAGGAGCTTGTATTCTAACATCTTTAGCGGCTAAATTAAGAGCTATTTCTTTCTGAATAGAAAGAAGTTTATTAACTTTAGTACCAGCCTTTAATTCAAGTTCATACTGTGTAACTGAAGGACCTATATGACATTCTTTAATCTTACCAGGAATATCAAAATCTGCTAATACCTTCTCTAAAGTAATAATATTTTGTTTAACTGCCTCAACATTTTCCTTATCATTTCCGGCTTTAGCTACTTTAAGTAAACTAAGAGGTGGAAGTTTATAATTAAGATTAATCTCTGGCTTTTCCAAAACCTCTTCATTACTACTAACCATTTCAGTAGCAGACTTAATAGGAATATCAGGTTCACTAATAACCTCTTTATCATTTATCTTATCTATTTCTCTATTAGGAAGAATAATTCTTTCATCCTCTTCTTCTACTTTCTTCTCTTTCTTTTCATGTTTAACTTTAGGTACTTTAATCTTCTTAATCAAATCAATAATACTAGTATTAAATAATAATATCATACCAATAACAATTAAAGTAATAATAACAATCTTAGTACCATCTCTAAATAAACTATAAAATAAATAAGTAAATAACGCTCCTACCATACCTCCACCACTATTGGAAATATAATAACTTAAACTATCTATCATTCCCTTATTTGAAGAGGCATCAAATGCTTTAAGTAAATTATCAAAAGTATCAGTAATAATTTTAGTACCTTCACTAGTATTTAAAGTAATATATTTAACATGTAATAATACCAAAAAAGATATAACAATAATATAAAAACCTATCCATCTTAAATTACTAAAATTAGGCATCTTTCTCTTAAGTATTAAATAACCACCTAATATTAATAACCCCATTAATAAAAATATATAAATATTACCAACTAAAAAGATAGTAAATGCTCTAATAAAATTACCCGCAGGTCCATAAGCACCTATCCCAATAATTGAAGCAAGTATAAGTATTATTCCTATTACTTCATTACTATATTCAAATTTTTTCTTTTCTTCATCTTTTTTCTTCTTTTTTTTAGCCATCTTATCAATCCTCTACTCAAGTTAATTATACCATTTATAATTATAAATGTAAATGTTTTATCTTTATTTTATTCTTTATTATTGCCATTAAAGTCTTTATATAATAGTCTTTAATGGTTATGAATAGCCTATAGTCTATTCATAAACTATTATAAGATATCATATTCGGTGTGAATACTTTCTAACCTATATTTCTCACTATTAAAAAGAAGATATTTTTATAAAAGATAAAAGAAAACTATTTAGCATAGTCTTCTTTTGTTTTTTCAACTATTTCTTTTAAATATTTACTAGTATAAGTACAACCACTAATAGTATCTAAATTATCTAGATTATTCTGATTACTAATAATTTTATTCAAATAATTATTATCATAAATCATATTAGTATAAGTCTCGTGACTACTTATAACCTCTATATTAGAAATATTATTATTAGTAAATATAATTCTTAATTTAATACTACCATTACCAGCATAACCTTTACCTTTTACCTCATAAGTAGTAGTACTACCCTCTTTAACTTTAGATAAAATCTCATAAGTATCATCTAATGGCTTAGTAATAATATTCTTACCTATTACAAAAGAAAATAAAATACATAACAAAATAATACTAAATAATATAATATTACTAATATTATCTTTACCATATAATTTAATACTTAACTTATTAATAAAGACAGTAATAATATTAACAATAAGAATAGATATAAGAACACCTTCTGGTAATGGTGTTAAATACCTAATACCCATTGTAATAATACCCATAAGAATACCACTTATTATTTGACCTCTTCTCGTAATAGGAGTAGTTACAGGATCAGTAGCCATAAATACCGCTCCAAAAAGAAGACCACCACTTAATACATTGAATAAAATAAACCATAAACCAATACCTTTAGTTAAACAAATAATTAAACTAATAACTACTACTGTACCAACATAACTAGAAGAAATACGCCATTTAATTATTTTCTTATAAGTTAAATATATAAAAGATATAATACACAAAATACTACAAGTCTCTCCTATTGCACCTGGAATATTACCAAAGAAAAAATTAAATAAACTACCAAAAGGTTTAACTAAATTATCATAAGTAATAAAGTATCCACTCGCAGTCATATTACTAAGAGGAGTTGCACTACTTATCGTATCTACCTCATAAGGATTAAGGTACCCTCCTACTAAAGAAGAAAATATAACCGTAATAAATAAACTACCAGTTAAAGCAGGATTAAGAATATTCTTACCAAGTCCACCCATCAATACCTTAGATAAACTAGCAATAATACTACCTACTATTACTAACCAAATAGGAGTATTAATAGATATTATTAAAGATAAAAATACACCTGGTATAATAGCATAACTCTCAGTAAATAAACTATAAAAATCTCTTTTATCTTTCTTTAAATAATAATAAATATACTCAGTAATCATTCCAAATAAAGAAGCAACAACCACAAATATTAAAGGTTTAAATACCAAATATAAATTACCATATCCCTTAATAATAGGATATATCCCATTCTTAAAAGTAGAATATATAATAAATGGAATTAAAGTAATCAATATCGTATACATCATATTAGAAGTGCTATTATCACTCTTAAGAAAGTTACCTTTTCTTACCTTAAACTCTTTCATTTATTATTCACCTTCTCTTTAGCAATATTAACAAACTCTCTAACTTCTATTTTAGATGGACAAATATAACTACATAAACCACAACCAATACACTTATTACATTTTAATTTATTTAAATTATTAATATTATTTATATTCTCCATAATAAGAACAGGCATTATATTCACAGGACATACCATCGTACATTTACCACATTTAATACAAGGAAGATTCTTTTCAAAATTATCATCAATTACTAATATTGAAGTAACATCCTTAGTAATAACAACATCATCACAAGGCATACTCTTACCCATCATAGGACCCCCTACTACAAAAAGAGGTTTCTTAATATTTTTATATTCATCAATTTCATTAATTATATCACTAGCAAGAGAACCAATTTTAACCTTAACATTCTTTCTTTTCTTAATACCAGTACCAGTAATTGTAATTACCCTTTCTGTAAGAGGCCTATTATATTTAAACATCTCATATATAGCATATATAGTAGAAACATTATTAACAATAATACCCCTATCACTAGGATATCTATCATACTCAATACCAAGAGTATTCCTAATTACTAACCTCTCCCATCCATTAGGAAAAGCATTCTCTACTAAACTTAAACTAATATTAGGATAAGTCTTAATATATTTATTAAACATTCTAATAGACTTAACATCATTATTAGAAATAGCAATAATAGCTCTAGGTATTTTCATAATATCAAGAATATTATCAATAGCCTCTAATATATTATCAGCATAATTTGCTACTACTACTTTATCGCATGATACAAAGGGTTCACACTCTACAGCATTTACTACTAAACATTTAATATTATCAATACTATACTTTAAAAAAGTAGGATAATCAGCACCACCAAGACCAGATATACCATTTTCTCTTAAATCATTAATAAACATCTCTTTTGTATATTTAGATATATCTTTCTTCTTTAACTTACTCTTCTCATATTTTTCTTTAAAATCATTTTCTATTACTACACATTTAATCTTTTTACCATTACTAATAATTTTATTACTACCACATACAGCATAACCAGATACCGAACTATGTATTGGAAAATTGTGATACTTATTAATAGCTACTACTTGACCTTTATATACATAGTCACCTTCTTTAACAAGATACTTATATGTATTTCCATATCTATTTTCTAATGGAATATATACTAATTCTGGTTTAAATGTAGTATCTATATTATAATCTATTTTATAACTACTATTAATCTTTAATGGCTTATTCATATCTATTTCTCCTCTATGATAATAATACCATAAAATAACAAAAAAATAAATAATATTTTCATATTATTTATCTTAATATACTATCCAACGATCTTATAACCGAACACTTTTTTATTTATATAATATTTAATATTGTATTTTAAAGTGTTATATAAAAAGAGTAATCTAAAGGTAAATATTACCTTAAATTATTCTAGTTTCAATTATTATTTACATATGTTTTCTTGTATTTGTTCAACACCTTTTTTTGATGTTTCAACAATATCTAATTCAACATATACTGTTCCTGATGAAGAATTACCATGATATTTATTAAATAATGAAGAAATTAAATAAGAATTTAGTTGCTTAAAATTATTTATTAATCCCTTTCCTTTCAAATGATAGGTAAATTCATAATATTTATATGTTTCTAAATTATCTATAGATGATGGAATAGCAACAACAAATGGAACATAGCCTTGATAATCATCTACAACAATATAAGATAACCCATCTGATGCCAAAGGATAATCTATACTATCTATCACTCTATATGTTCGTGTAAAACTACAATCATATTCTCGTGATTCTTCATTTTGCTTATTCTCTAATTGTTTTTCTAATGTACTAACTTTTTCTTTGTACGAATCAACATCTTCTTTATATGAAGAAATTTCTGTTTTTTGTAAGATTACAAACACTACACATATAATTATAACTACTAATAAAACTATTATAGTTATAATTCCTATTTTTTTATTTTTCATAATAATATTCCTTTCTTAACCATTATAAACTTATATAAATAATCTTACAATCCTCCTCTCAAATTTATATAGTTTATCTTATTACACTCTACTCTTAAATATATTATAGCATAATTTTTATTTTTATACTACATTTAATTAAAATAATTTTTAATAAGTATTATTCAAAAAAAAATAAGTTAAAAACATGAACTTATTTTTTTTGTATATTATATTCATAGT
>OLQV01001040.1_pt1 | contig 22171 bp, 22 predicted proteins | sample 1672371 | NCBI WGS metagenome assembly OLQV01 (sample SAMEA3136676, study PRJEB25190) | human gut metagenome
GAGTTAAGCATATATCAGTGGCTCCGCCACCTGCTCCATTATCGTTATATCTTGAGCCTGCATAACTGGCTCCGCCTCCATTCCATCCTCCAAAGTTTACATCACTATTGCTATTAGAACTTCCTCCTATATAGAGGGTTACGTTAAGGCTTTCTGTTAGAGTAAGTGTACCACTGGCATACCCTCCGTATCCGTTAGGGTGAGAGCTTGTTGGATTAGCACTAGAATATACTCCTGATGCTCCCCAAGCTTCTAGTTTATGAGTACCGGGTTTTAGAGTTATGGTTTCTCCATTGGTTTTGGATATATCAAAGTTATAATCTGTTGTTGTTGTCTTGGTTTCTCCGGCATCACCACTGGGTTCATTTCCGGTATTAAAGGTTTCAGTTATAAGGGTTTTTCCATCTGTTAAACCTAGTTCATTACTGTCTGAGCCTGCTACACCTATATTTAGAGTTATATCACTACTAGAATTGTTTATTACTAATAATTCTACAGGCAAGATAGAACCGTTAGTAATACTACCACTAGTAGCATTTTCACTCCAATCTATCTTATATATACCTATATCATCAGTTTTAGTACTAGGAGATACCATTTCATAGAATACTCCATAATAAATACTACCTCCTGTATCATTATTCACATTAACCATTACACTAGTATTAGAACCAGCCGGTACAGTTATTTTCTTATACTCAAAAATTTTAAGAGTGGTTTCTATATTACTAGCCGCCCTCATTGTAAATATATCTTTACTAGTCGTTTTTTCTAAAGAAAATAACGCAAAAGATGAATACATACATAATGATAAAATACCAACTATTATAATTATAAGTAAATAACTTTCCTTTAAGGGTACTCTAAAACTTCTATTCACACTTCCATCTCCCTACCTTTTTTCATATATAAAAAAGATATAACAAACTAGAGTACCTGTGTACTCATATTGCTATATCTCTTAACTTTAATACTATTTCTATTATATATTAGTGCATTAAATGAATGCACCCCCCCCCCCAAGTAAAATTTCAAAATTTATGTTTTTGTCAAACATTTGTTCTGTATTATAAACATTAAATTCTGGGTTTATTTTACACTTTAACATAGGGATGCACCTCACTTTCTCTAATCTAACACCATTTTAACAAAATTTTGTATTTTTTTCAAGTATTTTATTGATATTTTCTTAAAATAATGATATATTATAAATGAAAGGAAAACTTAGCGTTCGCTAAGACTACCTTGGATGTTTTGAAAATAATGCTTTAGTCCTAGTTACTATGTAGCTAGGACATTTATATTATCTGAAAATTATACGAATTATATAAGAGACTTTTATAAGTACAATATATAACTTATAATAATAATATTTAAGTTTATTACTCATAAGCATCTCTCCCTTCTAACTTGTAAACAAGCGGTGAAGGCAGTCTTAACTACTAACCAAGTTTTCCTATATACATATTACTACATAATATGCTGAAAGTCAATACTATGAATTGACTTTTTTTATATAACTATTCTATAATTAACTACATCAACCTTTCATTTACTTTTTTTGTGTATTTCCACACTTTTGGTAAATAGAAACAGCCCATTACCTACTTCCCTGACTCCCTCTTCTTATTAAGACCAAGCCTCAAAACCTTGCACACCTTAACCCTATTAATCTCCTTTGCCATCTCATCATCGTGCCATACCTTAATAAAACTATTCTCATCCATACCAATCCTAAATCCCATAACAGATCTCTCTAACTTCTTCTCCTCTTTCCTTACTACAGCTCGAATTAAATCATTACCATCATATAAATACTTACCACCAATATCATAAAACTCAGCCTTTCTCGTATTATATAAAATCCTTAAAAACATATATCCATCAATCTCTGTATTATCAAACATTAACTCCCCATACCTCTTGACACACTTCCTTATATATTCCATATACTCCTCATTAACCCTCATACAATCATACATAACCCTTGCAATCAAATACTTACCATCTATAAAATGGGCAACCCCATTAATAGCCCTAACCATATCAAGACTAAGACCCCCTAAACTATCACTATTAAGACTCTCCCTAATATCCTCTAACATCTTCCTTGAAAAGCCCCCAAAAGAAATATCCCTATAAATACCCCTCGTAATAAGTTCCATATCCATCTGACTTCTCGCAAAATATTCATAATTTTTTAAATACGCATCATCACCTTCACTCTTCTTACTACCAAAAGTAGCATCCATATAGTAAATACCCTCCACTCCATACTTATCATCCCTAATATAGCACACATTCCGAGCATGACCATTACCCTCCACATTATTACGTAATAGTTGCACCTTATTCCTAATACCAAGTTCCGTCAAAACCGCCCCCAAAATCTTCGAAAATCCCGAGCAGACAATCCTATCCCCCACAATAACTTGCGTCAAATCCCTACTCTTATACGGGCTTTCATCCCCACTTTCAAGTTTATATACCCTGTCTCTAACAATATCATAAGCATACAACATTTTTTCAAGTGGGCTTAGCCTATGGCTACTAACTAATTCAATTATACCTTGAATATATTCTATTGTCTGTCTATACTCATCAATATCAATACTAAGAGTATTACCTTCAATATAGAACCTAATATTATCAATATCCCCATACCTTTCCTTAACAAAATCAAAATCTTTCCTATTAGCACCAAATCTATTACTAATATAAATATACCTATCCCTAATATTATTAAGAATAAAATCCCTAGTATATACACTATCCGTAAGTATATACCCATTAGCATTATCAATTATACTACTTTCCTTCAATAAAACCTCTAGTCCCCTATTATCAAGCTTTTTCCCTGTATCATCTTCAAACTGCCTACATAACATAAGCCTATCAAGACACTTCTTCCTAATAATATTCATATCTAAAATATCCTCTATCTTATCAAAAGGATTACTAGGAATATCAACCTTAACATAATCATCTACAACTGTAGCATCAAATATCTCTTCTTCATTAAATATAATATTAACAATATACTTCATAAAATTTCCCCCTAAATCTGTCCCTATTATAACACATTCCCCCCCCTTTTTCTATATATATAAAAAGAATTACCCAAGTAATCCTTCAAAATTAATACCATTATAAAATTCTTTAATAACTTCGTAACTCTTATTAATACTATCCGTATCAATAACACCATTATCTAAATAATCTCTTAATGCTTTAGCAAATAACTCATCATAATAATAATTAAGATAAGCCTCTCGTCCACTCTTAACTATATCCTCAATACTAAATAAAGTAGCATCTAACTTTCTACCCAAATTATTTATAAAAAATTCCCTAAATCCCTTTACATTAGTAATAGCATTCTCTTCCCCTCTTGTAAAATCTGTCATAATAAGTTCACTATACTTATCCCTTACATCATAACTATAATAATTCTTATCAGCCTTTATAGGTTTAACTTCTCCATAAGAAATAATATCTTCTGTTTTAATATCTATTAAAACCTCATACTTAGCATCTACATAAACATCCTTATCCCATACATCTACACCATCATCCGCAAAATATACAATAACATTAAGCTTATTATCATTAACTTTAAGCATTGGATAACACCCAACATATTTATCAAATAAACCAAGTTCTTTCATCTTTTCATTAGCCCTTAGCAAATATTTCATCATTTTTATTTCTCCTCACAACTATATCTATTTAAACTATCCATACCACTTTTATCCGTATAAACAATATTTGTAACTTCACCCTTACTAAATATTACACTATTATTCTCTTTAACATATCTCTTATCAATATCAAAATATATATTATAGTTATTACCACTTTTCATAACCTCACCAAGTTCCTTACTAACTTTAAGCTTATCAGTTCCTTCTGTCTGGTACTCTTTTAAAGTAATATACATACTCTCTCCATCATTACTAATATCTATATCTCTAACAGTATAAGTCTTAACCAAATTACACTTAATACCATCACTATTATTCTTAAACATATCACCACTATTTTTCTTTCTATTAGATCCATAACTAAACATAACAATAAGAAATACAATAAAAACTATTACAATACCTATAATAACATACCCCTCTTTATTACTAAATTTCATAAACTACTCCTTCCACTAATATAAGTATACCATATTTTTTCTATATTTTAAGAAAAAAGATATCATACACAAATATCTTTCATATTATCAATTACATAAAAATCATTACCAAGCTTATCTTTGAGAACACTAATTGTCTTCTTTAAATTATAATCCATCGGGAATAAAGCAAAAGTACTAAGAACATATATTCTATTATTTAAATTTTTCTCTTCAATTTGCTTATTTAAAATGATATCATAATTATAACTTTCATCATTAGATAAAATTTTAGCCTTACAATAATTTTGCATAATAATGTAACACATATCTTTTACATTAACTCTACTTTTAGAAATAATAGAATTAACATTGATTTCTTTTTTGTAAATTTTCCCTCTAAAATTCAAAAGATTAACCATTCGCTTATTAAACTCATAGTCAGGAAAACCCCTAATATCAAAATAGGCCTCTACCATTGGATAATTAATATACAATTTACCATTTCTAGTTTCGTCATTAAATAATGATAACATATTTTTTATCTTTATATCACTATACTTTTGATAATGCGGTTCATAATCAAAAACCAAATATGTGGAACTAAAAGCATTTTTAGAAAGAATTTTATCATCAATTTTCAATCCCTTTTCCACTCTCAAATAAGATACCAAGTCATCATATTCGCCATTTATGTATGCATCATATAATTCATAAATAGGATTAGAAAAAGAAACAATTTCATAATTAGCACCAATAAGAGACAACAACCCGTGACTAGCACTACCTAAAATTTTTGGTTCCGTCTTTTCTCCCTCTACAACTAAAAGTATTTTATTCTTCAAATTCTCCTCCTAACATCATCTTCTCCAAATTATGAGCCTGTCTAATAGTCTTCATTGTCCTATCAGCAAAACTATTAACCTTTCCATTATTAAGCATAAAATAACAATCTGGCCTCATAAGTTCATTACTAATTAAGTAAGTATTATGAGAAGTAAGTACTGTCTGAATATTCTTCTTTTCATTAATATATCTAAGAACACTCGTAGCAAGTTCATAGTGATAAAAAGCATCAAACTCATCCAAATAAACAAAAGATAAACTCCTCTTTTTATTAAGAAAATAATAAAATAACCATAAAGATTGCGTGCCAGTTGATGCCACTAACTCAAATCTAGCCTTGTAATTTCTAAATTTAACACCAATAAATTTTCTTCCACCCTCATTAATTTCTGTAAGATTATAACACTGTCCACAATTCTGTAAAAACTTCTCAAAATCTCCCAGTAAACCATTATCAATAATAAACTCGTGTAAATCATTACCATTCATTCTTGAAAAAGGAACATCGTCATTACGAAAACTACGAACACAAATCATACCCGAAACAAACTCCATAAGAAGTTTAACTGCACTATCTTCTGGCCAATATAAAGTATTTGTATAAATAAACTTTAATGCTGACGAACTATGACTACTCCTCTTTGAAATATCAATTGTTTGAGCTTCCTTAATATTATTAGTGTACTTATTATTCCTATAATTATATTCAAAAAGTAAATTATCACCTTCCCAAAGTTCTTCACTAATAAGTTCCATTTTTGTATTCTTTTCATAAACATAAGTAACCAATTTTTCCCCAAATAAAAACTCATATTTAAAAGAAGCATAATCAAAGGTACAATCACCATTCAAATAATACAAATAAGTCCTATCATCACTATCATAATTATTGCCCAAGTGAAAAGTAATATCCATAATAGCTGCACCCAAATTACTCTTACCACTATTATTAGGTCCATATATAAGCATCTTGTTAATAAGACCGTCCCTAATAAGTTCTTGATTAAAACCATAATCCCTTATTTTTGAAAAGTCCAAAGTAATTTCATTTTTAAAATTCTTAAAATTTTTAACACAAAACTTCTTTATCATAATTAACCTCCAACCATATTATACATTAGATGTAATTTTTTTGCAACAAAATAGAGAAAAAATTACATTTTGATATACACCAAATAAAAAAAGCACTCCTCCTCTATTTAAGTGCCTCCAAAAACGCCCCAAACATATTAATATTATCAAAAAGCCTATTAATCTTATCAGACGTCTTCATCTCATACTTATCCCTAACCTCATCCATAAACCCCTTAAGAGCCTCATCACTCCTATTCAAATACTTATACCAATAACTATTATCCCTTAAATAACTAATATACCTAACATCACTATTAATAACCATTTGCACATCTATACTCATTAATCCTCAAACCTCTTATAAACAGCCCTAGGTTCATAATTATTACCACCATTATTACTTGCTCCCTCTTTACTAGCAAATAATTCTGAAAATAAACTAAGAGCCTTCTGTAAAGACGTAACCCCATTCTGCACCTTATCAACATCCATCTCCTTAATCATATTAGAAATATCATTAAAAGCACTCTTGCTACTACCCCTACTACTACTATTATTACTACTACTCTCTAAATACTTATTAAATACACTCTTATCCTCACCATATAAATCATAAAGCTCATATAGTTCCTGCCACGTAACCCTCTTATCCCTAACACTATAAATAAAATTCGGATTACTTCTCACAAAAGCCCTAAAACTATCCTTACTCATCCCACTCACCTAATAAATTATATGCAAAAAAAGAAGTTTGTTTCCATATTTAAAATATATAATCAATTAGCCTCCTCAAACAAGAACTCAAAAATATCCATATAATCACTAACTAAAATAATATCCAAATCCTTCTTAACCTCATTATCAACAAGTTCCAAATCCCGAACATTCCCTCTCGGAATAAAAACCCTCTCAATTCCCCCTTCTCTTGCTGCAATAAGCTTCTCTCTAAGTCCCCCAATAGCAAGTACCTTTCCCCTTAAAGTAATCTCTCCCGACATACCAATCAAAGAAGAAACCTCCTTTGAAGTAAGATGACTAATAAGACAGGTAACAATAGAAGTTCCCGCACTAGGCCCCTCTTTAGGAACTGTCCCACTCTCTAAATGAATATGAAAATCACTATTAACAACCCTTTCAAGTTCAATACCAAACCTCTTAGCATTACTCTTAATATAACTAAGAGCAATATTAACACTCTCCTTAACAATATCACCAGCCATACCCGTTACAATAACATTACCACTCCCCCTATAACTCGTACAAGTAACCGGTACTATACTGCCACCATAAAGACTATTCCCAAGAGCATTAACACACCCAACTTCATTATCACGAACCACTTCATCTTTAACGTACACATACCTTCCCAAATACTCCTTTGGATCACTAAGAATAATATTACTCTGACCCAAAATAATCACTTTTCTAAGAATCTTAGCAAGAAGCCTCTCTAACTCCCTCACTCCCGCTTCTTTCGTATAATAAGTAATAATATCATTAATAACCTTATCCGTAAAATGAATATTCGTAAGATTATAAACCCTAAGAAGCCTTGGAATAAGATAACTCTTAGCAATAGCTACCTTATCATATAAAGAATACCTAGATATCCTTACAATCTCTAACCTATCCCTTAAAGCATCCGGTATCTTACTCTCATCATTAGCCGTTAAAATAAAGAATACATTCGATAAATCAACCTCTTCCTCAATATAATTATCAACAAAACACATATTCTGTTCCTTATCCAAAACATCAAGTAAACTAGAAGCCGGATCCCCCTTATAATCACTAGTAAGTTTATCCACTTCATCAATAAGAAAGACAGGATTATTAACCTTAGCTCGCCTTAAACCATCAATAATCTTACCAGGTGAAGCCCCAATATAAGTCCTTCTATGCCCCTTAATCATAGCCTCATCATTAACACCACCAACACTAACCTTAACAAATTTCTTATTAAGACTCTTAGCTATCTCCCTAGCAATAGAAGTCTTACCAACCCCGGGAGGCCCCACTAAACAAATAACCGGACTATTAACCTTAGGATTATGTTTAAGTAAACCAGCATATTCAAGAACTAAATCCTTAACCTCTCTAAGACCATAATGAGACTCATTCAAATACCATTCCACTCTCTTAATATCCAAATTATCCTTACTACCAATATTCCACGGAAGACTAAGAAGCCACTCAATATAACTCCTAATAATACCAACCTCTGGAGATGAAGTACTAAGCATTTCATACCCATTAATTTCCCTATTAATCCTATTCTTAATAATAGGAGGAGCATCTAATCTATTAGCCCTATTACGAAGAGACTTAATCTCCCCCTCTTTAATATCAACCTCACCAAGTTCCTCCTTAATAAGCTTAATCTTCTCCCTTAAAACATATTCCCTCTGCTCCATATCAAGCTTATTAGAAAGACTAAACTCAATCTCACTTTCTATCTTTTGAGCCTCTAACTTACTCCCAATATCACGAATTAACATCTTAAAACGCTTATCATCATCACACTCATTAATATACTTAATCTTCTCATCGTACGTAAATGGAAATTTACTTATAACCGTATCAATAAGTTCTCCTATATCATTAGTAGATAATATATATCCCAAAATATCATTACTAACACTAGGTTCATTACTAATATACTCCTCTAACTTCGTAAAAAGCATCTTCTTAAGTGTCTCAAAATGATTATCTAATCCCTTTTTATCATTTTCCCTATCGGGGGTAGGTACATCTATATCATTAATAATATTATCCTCATAATTACTATTATCACTACTATCAATCACTTCATCTATTTTATTAACAAAAGCATACATAATATCATTATCATTAAATAAATAATTAAGAACTTTAACTCTCGCTTCCCCCACAAGACCTATTCTTATATTACCGTTAGGAAGAGTTAACTTAGACTTAATCCTTCCCATAACAATTATATCAGGTAAATTAGTAGTAATAGGTACTTCTTCTAAAGGGTCCGTAAGATTAACTAAAAGCAAAAAATTCTCGTGACTAACCTCACATACCCTAATAATTTCTTTATCCCTATCATTATCTATATCAACCCTAACTTCTCCATAAGGAAGTAGTACACTTTCTCTAAGAAAAAGAACTGGCAAATTAGTTTGCATCATAACATAACCCACTTTCTACTAACTAATAAACAAAAAAAGCAAAGAGTACCTATCATTATCCATAATTAGTTCTCCTCACTTCCCTTCCTTGTCTTTATATTCTAGCAGATTACAGAAAAATTTCAACCCCTTTTTATATATTTTTTTAAATTTTTTTATATTATACAAACAAGCATTCTATATATAAACAAAAGAAGTAGGATATATATATTACCTACTATGAGTTTTAGAGTAAAGAGTAGTTATATATATATAGTTCCTACATTCTTTTATTACCCCTTCTTTATATGGCATCAGGGTTATTCCATATAAATTATATATATGTATATTAACTTAGTATATAGGGATTAGTACTACTTCCATCTCCGCTTTTTATATTTGTATCTGCTTTAAGGTAGAAGACTGGACGGACTGAAAGGACGTTATAGCAGATGGCTTTGAAGACTGTACCACCGCCGTAGACGTAAAACACGTTTTCGGAGAAGTCAGAATCCGGCGACATTAACCACTGACCAGTATTTGAAATATAGAGCCAATCCTTATTCTTACATCCTTCATAATTATTTAATTTGGTACTCGTTACACAAATGTTTCCAGCTGCATAACCATAATCGCTTGGATACATTAACCTTACATAACCATCCCAATATAAAGGTCTACCGGTATCATATCTATTTGTTCCTCTTTCATATCCATACGCATCTCCTGTTACTATTTTAGAACCACCTATACCACCCAAATAATATCTACTAGTATTAATCATACTTTTTACTGTTGCCGTTAAACCATAATTAGCATAAGTATTAGTTCTATTCCACCAATCTCCACTATTTAACAGTTTCATTAAACTAGCTCCATTACTTAAACTATTACTATAATTTCCATTAGTAGGTGTAGCCCATATATTATAATTACTATCCCATGCATAAGTTGTTATACTTCCGTTTGTTAATGGTGTAGCCTTTATTACCTTAATTAAATTTTCACCAGCATTTTCTTCATATATACTTCCTATTATTCTATATAATCCTCTATCAGGACAAGTACTACCACCCTCCATATCTAAACATATATAGTTATTAGGATTAGCACCATAATACCTATAATCAGTTACTGCTGGTATCTCACTTCCCGTAGCACTACTTTCTGCCGGTATAGCACTATGAGTTACTTTATATACTCCACTTCTAGAGTCACCACTAGTATTATCATTTAACTTAGTAATAAGTTCCACGGCATTAGTACTTAAAACTACATTTTTATTATATTTATATCTTTTACCATTATTATCTTCTAAAACATATAACACCTTTTTAGTAACACGTTCTTCCATTTTACTTGTATTACTAGGTTTTACTAAAACTATCTTACATCCACTACCATTATCCTTACAAGTAACTATATCTTTTAAATTAGTAACAGGATCAGGTTTTAAAGTAACACTACTAGTATCTATACTAGGCTCAGTACTAGCTTTAACAGTAGATGTTATTCTTGCGTATCCATTACCAGAGTGGCCTGTTACTGTACTACCACTATTATCAGTAAATGAAGTATTACCAGCAATGGTGGAGGCATTAGTTAAATAATATGCACTTGTTAATTTTACGCCACTTGGATAACTAGAAGCTGTACTAGAAGTATATACATATCCAGAACCACCTGCACCGCCACTAGTATCAGAACCAGAATTGGAAGTAGGGATATTTTGACTACCATTAGTAGTACCACCACCGTACCAACCACCTCCGCCACCGCCTCCATCATTAGGCGTATTAGCTCCAAAACCAAAAACTCCTCCTGTACCAGTACTAGTTTGTGTAGCCAAAGTTGACATACCACTAGAAGCACCTCCACTAGTACCACCACCATAACCAGGGTTATCTCCAGAATCTTCTCCTCCACCGCCACCTCCACCAGCAACGATTACTCTAGAGTAGAGACTATCTTCATTAATTCTAATATCAGAAGCACCACCGCCTCCATTTGCAGGTTCACCTGTAGAAGAACCATAAGCAGCTCCTCCTCCGTTAAAGCCACCCTCAGCAAGACCACTACCTATACTTTTTCCCATACCACCCACATATATAAATACATTAGTGTTACTAGTTAAAGTAAGTGTACCATAACTATATCCACCCATACCCCCATTAGCAGTATCTAGGCTAGAATCATTTTGTTTACCTCCTCCTTGAGCACCCCATACTTCTAACTTATGAGTACCAGCCTTAAGAGTAGCCGTTTGTACTGCACCTGTATAACTATAATTAGTTGTCGTAGTTTTAGTTGTTCCCTCATCACCACTAGGCTCTGTGCCTGTATTAAAAGTTTCTGTTATAAGTGTTTTCCCATCAGGAAGTCCTAGTTCATTACTGTCGGAGCCTGCTACACCTATATTTAAAGTAATATCACTACTAGAATTATTAATTATAATAAGTTCTACTGGTAACTTAGAACCATTAGTAATACTACCACTAGTAGCATTAGCACTCCAATCTATCTTATATATACCTATATCATCAGTTTTAGTACTAGGAGATACCATTTCATAGAATACACCATAATAAATACTTCCTCCTGTATCATTATTTACATTTACCATTACACTAGTATTATCCCCTGCACTTACCGTTATTTTCTTATACTCAAATATTTTAAGAGTAGTTTCTATATCACTAGCTGCTTTCATTGTAAATATATCTTTACTAGTAGTCTTTTCTAAAGAAAATAACGCAAAGGAAGAATACATACATAGTGATAAAATACCCACTATAATAATTATAAGTAAATAACTCTCCTTTAAAGGAATTCTAAACCTTTTATCCACACTTCCATCTCCTTACTTCCCTTTTTCTTCATATATAAAAAGAAGATATAACAAACTAGAGTACTTCCGTACTCATACTGTTATATCTTCTAATATAATTACTAACTATGTTATATATTAGTGCATTTGAAAAATGCACCCCCCCCCCCAAGAGAAATTTTAAAATTTGTGTTTTTATCAAACACTTGTTCTGTGCTATAAATTGTAGATTTTTGAATTATTTTACACATTTTTTCTCGATTTATTTTACCCAATTTTAACATATAAAATCACCAAAAATCCTTTCTTATTTCATTACTATCTTAGTATAACATATTATCTCACATTTGAAAAGCCTTTTCGAAAAATTTTTTATAGATAACAAAACTCGGGTTTAATGGTTATAGGCATAGAAACTCCATTAGCAACTACGTATCTTTCATAAGTACTGTAACTAATTAGTTCGTCGCACTCACAATTGTAAACTAATTCGATAATTTATTCATATTTTAGGGTAAATAAGAGAGGTTATCCACACCTTTCCCAAACTTTCTCCGCATTTCCTCATAGTGTAAATAACTAAACACTCGGCCTTAACTTCTTAGTAATACTCACAAAAAATTCCTCACTCCATATATCAAGCTCTGAAACATTCCTTATAAAAGGAATAACATCCTCTCTACTTTTCTTATAATCAATCTCCCTAAACTTACTAATAAGCAACTCTCTTAATACCTCTATATCAAACTTATCGCTCTCGCTAATAACATTAGATGCCACTAACTTGTTCCTAATAAGTTCCATATTAACACCTGTATCACTACCCATAAAAAATACATAATCATATAAATCCCTACCCTTAGTTCTTGATTTCCAATTGCGACAAAGAATAGCGTGTATCTTCCCTGCAAATAAAGAACCCTTATCATAAAGCCTTATTCTATGCGGACTAGGAAGTAACTTATATTCCTCCTCATAAGTAGCACCAGCCGGAGGTAACACATCAACTTCAAATTTAATTTTAATATCCTTTAACATCCTATTATATTTATGCTCTACCTCATTAGGAAAAAACTTTAAAATATGTTCAATTGTATTCCCCTTTACAAAAGCCGAAGTAATATTAGAGTTTACACTCTTCTTCTTAGAACTAACTTCCAAATTAAGTCCATAAGCCTTTAACTCCTTCTCAATAAAAATAAAATACTTAGATAAATTAAAATCTTTATTAGGAGTAATAAGTGCAAAATCCAAATCCTCAGAAAACCTATCTAACTTATAAAAAATTCTAAGAGCTGTTCCCCCATAAAAAGCAGCCTCTTTAAAAAAACCTCCTCTTGATAATCCTGATAAAACAATCTCTTGTATAACTTCCTTTAAAGCATTAATCTCATCATTAGTATTTTTAATATCATACTTTAAAAGCATCTGTTCTATAACATTATTCACCTTTATTCCTCCTCATATACTTGTAAAGTAATTTTACATTTCTACTACAATATAAATTACTAAGTTTTTCTACTTTTTCTATATTTAATTTTGCAAATTCTTCCTCATCTATACGTAAATCATTAAATAATATATTTTCAAGTTCCCTATAATTACTAAGAACCCTAATAGTATATAACTTATCACATAAAGCCTTTTCAATAGATGCAATTTGATAAGAATAATTATCCTCTTCTTTTAAGATAATCTCTTCCGGATAAGCCAGTTTTGGCACATCCCTATAAGTAAAAGTACCAAATGACGTTGTAAACATTTTCTTCTTCTTTTTATTAAAAGTAGCACAAGTTACCGTAGTTACTCTTTCCGGAATTAAGCCATAATAAGATAAAGCATATTCAAAAGAAATATAAGACGGACCATAGATACTTCCTGCTAGTAAATAAGCAGGTGTATTTTCGTCAGTTTCATATAAACCAGTTACAATTTTAAATAATTTTTTATTTTTTATATCACGGCTTATTTTACCATTTTTATCAACATAATTATCTAAATTACTCTTTGCTATGCTATTAGTAATTATCATATTTTCACCTCTTAATTTTATTATATAACATTTACTGGTGAAAATCAAGCATTTTTCAAACAAAAAAAGATACAAGTCCCCATTCAAGCTCATACCTTTTACCCAATCAAGACCCAAACACCCCTTCCTAGCCCTAATCAAGGCAAAGAAGGTAGTCTTAACTACTAACTAACTTTTCCTAATATAATATTACTATATAAAATGTAGTTTGAAGAGTATTTATTATTGTTTTTTTTATTTAACCCTCTTCTTACCATTATATTCCCCAATAAAACCAAATCCCTTAACTTTATCAGTATTAATAAGAATATACTCCCTTTTACCAAGATACATTCCTACAATTAAATCATAACCAAGAGCCCTTAACTTATCAATTAAATCCCTAGTAATTCTCTTTACCATAATAGGAGAAACCTCATAATATTTAAGATTACTATCCATAACAATAATACCTACACCATTATCATTACTTCCCTCTTTCGTATTCTTATAATAAGCATCCATAAACGCATATTCCCTATATTCATCATCGAACATATAAAAACCAACATAACCATTCTTATTACTATCTATTCTCTTATATATATCAATATCCCTTTCATTAAAGCCCTCTTTAGCGCCACCACAATAAAAATACTTATATTTATTTTCCATACTACTACCTCTTTCTGTACAACCATTATACCATAACAACAAAAAAAAGAGAAGTATATTATTTCTTCTCTATATAACCACTAATACCCTTAGTATACATACTATCATCAATAGCCTTATACCTAGCACCATCATAATCATCAGTAAAACCATTATAAGCCTTATAAACTTCATTAGTCTCTGTATCATATACCCTTTCATAACCAAGAGTAGCATCACTCTGTTTCTGACTCATAATATCATAACTAGCACTCCTATTTTCCCAAGAGGACATAATACTATCAGATATCTGATTACCAATATTTCTAATACTCTGAAAATTTTTCATTACACTATCCTGTTCACTATTATAACCATTTAAGAAAGTATCCGTAAACTGTAAAGAAGAAAATATAGAATTAAGAGTACTCTCCCAATTAATAAATTCATCCTTAGGAGTTGTCATAAATATAGCATCATATACATTTAAATAATAAATATCAATCTGTTTACCAGATATAATATTTTCAGATACATAGTAAGAACCAACATCATAAACATAAGCCATAAATATTCCTTCACCTGCTTCTCCACTATTATCTGTGAATGTAGCCCTTAAAATATCTCCCCCTAAAGAATTAGCCCCTAAATTACTAGTAACCGTAAAACCATTAAGAACAGGAAAAGTAAACGAACTAGTATTATTAAGCGTACCCAAATCATTAAATATCTTATAAAAGCCTTCTGTCGTTGGATTATCTAAAACAGAAGTCTTAGCAAAAAGACTATCAGGATAATACTTCTGTTGCCAGTTCTTAGCATCTTGTGACTTATTATACCCCTCTGTCTTTAAATTAAGAAAAAACTGATAAAGAGGATTACTAGGGTCATATACCTTAATAGTATAATGAATATAATCCCCTAAAGTATCTACTTTCCATCCCTTTGGAATCTTCATATTAAATAAATCATTACTATAATCTTCTAAAACAATATTCTTAGTTTCACTATCTCTAATTACAAAATTATCCTTTTTAAACAAACCTCCACTTCCTATACTACTACTCTTATTACCCCCAAAAAAGAAAATCAGTAACATTACTATAAGCAGAATTACTAAAACTGCAATAATTAAGTTCTTCTTATTACTAGTAATTTTCTTAATTAAATCTTTCAAACTTACCACCTCATACAATATAATTATAGAAAAAATTACCAGTATATGCAACCCACTTACCACCAGAAACAATGTTTTTAATGGTAAGTAAAAAGCCTACTAGTAAACTAGTAAACTCTCTTACCATTATCACAGTCCTTGTCAACCCCAAGAAGAATAACTCCATTATCACTATCCACTCCAAGAACTAAAACCTCACTATAAATATCGCCAATCTTAATAGGCTTAAAATTAACTACTGTAACTACTCTTTTACCAATAAGATCTTCAGGTGTATATATATCCGTAATCTGAGCTGAAGACCACTTAGTGCCAAGATTCCCCAAATCAATTTCTAACTTATAAGCCCTTTTCTTAGCCTTCTCATTAATAAAAGCACTCTTAATAGTTCCAACTCTCATATCAATCTTTGTAAAATCATCAATACTAATCATAATACTTATAGAAGCCTTCCCCACTACTCTTACCAGTCTTACCCTTATCGATATAAACCTTAAGCATCTTACTTATCCCCTTAAAGTTATAAGGCGCCAAAAATGACGGAATTTTCACATACATTTCTACTATATTATAAGCCGTAACAAGACCCACTTTGTCAAGAATTTCAAAAGGCCCTTCAGGTGCTCCTGTCCCATATTTCCAAGCCTTATCAATACTTTCTACATCACTAACACCATTAACAAGCAAATCTAAACTAGAAAATAGAAAAGGAATAAGCATAGAATTAAGAAGATAACCACTCTTTTCTTTTTCAATAGGTAAAGGTATCATATTAATCTCTTTACCAAACTCCATTACCATTTTAAAATACTTATCATCAGTTTTACTATGTTTCATAACCTCTACAACATTATTCTTCCATATCGAATTAGCAAAGTGAAGAGCCAAAAACATATTCTCTCTACCCGTATATTTACAAAGCTTGCTAGGAAGCATTGTCGAAGAATTAGTAACAACTATTGTTTTTTCTGGTAATAATTTAGATAACTTCTCATAAAAATTTTTCTTAATATTAAAGTCCTCTGTAATAGATTCAATAACCAAATCAGCCTTACTTACAGCCTTAGACAAATCAGTTTCTATAACAATATTATCATACCCCTTCTGTACCATTTCTAAACACTTATCCTTATCAAAAGTATCATAATCACTAATACCACGGCACCAATCCTTTTTATCAGCCATATCCTTAATAGCCATAATATAATTATCCTTAAGAGCATCTAACTTAGTAATAAGTTCCATTTTACACTTATCATCCATTACATATACAGTACACTTCTTACCACTATATGAAGTTTGAAAAGCAATTTGTGAACCCAAAACTCCTCCCCCAATTACAGTAATATTCTTCATAAAATCAACTCCTTTAAACATATTATATAATATAATTAAAATGAAAACAACATATTTATAAAAATTTCTGTATAGTTAACAAAGAAAAACTTAGAAGAAAGTTTAATTAATCCTCTAAGTTTTTCTTTTCTAATATAAACTTAATCTTCTCTAATCCCCATATAATAAAACATCCAAGTAAGAAAAATACTATACTAAAGGTCGATAAACTAAGCGGATCCTTAGCACTTTCTAAAGTAGTAGGCCCCATAACAATAGCATATAAAGAACCAATCATAAGACCAATAATAAGATAAACAGTCTTACTTCTATGTTTTTCAAGTGCCATTTTAATAAGCCTAATAATAAGAATAATACCACTAATAACACCAAATCCAAATATAAATAAAGCCGGTACATACTTAAAATTAAAATGCAAAAACTCCTTAATAGCATTCATAATAGGAATATAAAGACCAAATATAAGTAGTAATGTTGAACCCGATATACCAGGAAGAACCATAGCCGATATAGCAATCATAGCAACCACAAAAATATAAATACCAAGTCCCAAACTAAGACTACCAATATTAACTCCACTACCCCCACTAACAGGATTAAAGTAAGTAATAAGAAAAACTATAAGTATTCCAATAATACTAAAAATAATATTCTTGTAACTTCCCTTTAAACACTTCTTCTCTTCCTTAATAATAAAAGGAATAGAAAAAGCAATAAAACCAAGGAACACTGAACTAACAGCATAAATATGACTCTCAAACAAACTAGTTAAAATAAGTGTTGCTAAAATCATACCAATAACCCAGCCAATTCCCAGTTTAATCAAAAAACCAATAGCTTTCATTCTCTCTTTTTTATTACCAAATATAATATCATTAAGAGATTTAATAAACTTATCATAAAACCCCAATACAAAAGCAATTGTCCCTCCACTAACTCCAGGAACACTATCAGCAAGAGCCATACAAAAGCCCCTAAACCCATTAACTAAATATTTCATAATTCTCCTCTCTAGCCCTTAAGCATACATAAACATTATAACACAATTTTTTTGTAATTCAAACAATTAATACACAATATCACTTTTAGAAACCTCAATTACAGGACGAACCCCAATCAAAACATCCGTTCTTTGTACCTCTACACTATGTACCCTTCTTGCCGTAGCATAAATAATCCAGCTATGACTAGACATCGTATTACGTGGAGTTTCTAACCAATAACCATCAAATTTAGAATTATCCTTCTTAGAAAAATTAGTATTCTCTACTAAATAAATATGATCATCAAGTTCCCCATTCTTCCAAGTAGGAATATAAAAATTAACAAGCTTCTTCACTTCCCCAAAGGTTAAAAACCTAGCAGCATATTCAGAATAACTAAATACCTCAGGAAATTTATGACCATCTTTAGTACTAGTAGTACCATACTCATTAACAATCTTTCTCTCTGAATTAAATAAACTAACATTACTCCACTGCTTTTTCGTAGGAAGTTGTTTAACCGCATTTAAAGGACCATGCCAATTCTCAGCAATCGTATTATACTGATAATACAAATCATTACGAGGCATACCTTCACTTACATTATTATAATAAATAAAAATACCAACATTACTATTATTATCCAAATCCGTAACATAATAAAACCTCTCTGTATTAGCATCATAAACACCATCACCATTAACATCACAATCAAAAGCATCCCCCGATGCTAAAACACCCTGATTACCAAGTTTACCATAAGTAATAGTACTAGTTCCCATAGCACCACTAGGTTTATACCCCATACCACTACAATAATTACCCTTACACTCCTCAGTATGAAGAATAGTTGCTCTTTGACAAATAGGCATTTTATAATAAATTTTAACATCACCCATAATATTATTCAAAACAAAATAATCATTACTATACTCATAATCATTACCATAAGATAACAATTTATCCCCCATAAATACCTTTATATGATAATCAAGAGCCTGAGGAATATGCAAATTCAAAGAATCCCCCTCTATAACCTCTTTAGGAAAACTATCACTCTCGGAAATATTAAAATAAGAAACACTAAAAATTCTTCCAAAAGTAAAATTCAAAACAAAACTATTATCTACACTACTAATATCTACTCCCTCTTTATAAGAAATCTTAATCCGAATTTTCTTCTTAATACCCAAAGAGCACTGACCATTTTCACAAATTTTATCCTTCAAATTATAATCCAAAAATTCAAATTTTAAATTCTCATTATCAATTGACGCTTCTCTAATACCCATTAAAGTATTACCAAGATTATAAATATCAACTTCATAAATAACATAAGAACTATCACTATTAAGACCAAGCCTCCCCGAAATATTAGAAACATTATAATCCTCATAATAACTAGTAGCATCATTAACACTATCAACTCTAACACCATAAACCCTTATATCCCTATCAACTCTAACATTTAAACCAATATCATCAATAAATAACTGATTCAAAAAAGCCGAAAACCCTACACTAAGAAACACAACAATAATAACTACTATTATAGAACCAAAATAAAGTAAACGATTATTTCTCTTTTTATATCCCTTGAATCAGCAACATTACTAAATACAATACTCTTAAAAAAAGCATTCAATTCACCAGCATTATACGCATAAAACTTGTATACAACAGATTGTCCAGGTTCAGTAAAAGTAGCACTCAAATTAGAAATAGTAGGATCACCACTATTATCAATAACACCATTAGTTATTACTAGAGAATTAGGTGTAGTTGTTGGTGTAATTTCTGCAACTTCTACTTTATCTTCGGCACTAGAAAAATCAACATTCATAGTACTACTATCCGGTTTAACATTCGCACTAGTTTGAATGTTTAAAACGCTAGAAAAAGCAGCAAAACCAATAGATAATCCAACAATACCAACAATTAATGCCACTATTGCCATTACCTGGTTAAATTTTCATAAAATAATTACAAATCTATTTTCTAAATATCCCCAGTACCCTCTTTTTAAACCCACCCCTTTTATAAATATCACTATTAGTACATTTATCATTAACATAAATAACATTAATATCCAAATTATCCTCACAACACCTATCAACAGGAACAAACTCCCCATTTCTCTTAACCAAAGACCTATAAGGATATATCATAACACGCTCCCCATCCCTATTATAATAAATCGAATTATGCAAATCATTTTCCATATCCCTTATATCACTAAAATCAAGTAAAACCGTTCCATCTTTAGAAATAATATCCCTCTTACCAGTATAACACTTAACTGACCCCACAATCTTAACTCCCGTTAAATCACAACCACCAAGTCTTCCCATATTAATAAAAGAATCATCCCTACCCAAATACTCAAGATTAATACAAAGATGCCCCTTAGCACCCCTAAAAGAAGTATTATCAATATAACAACCATCAAAAATAGCACTACCATAAGTATCAGTTTCCGGATAATACTCTCCCACTAAAGTAACACCATCCAAATTAACCCCCTCTAACTTCTTATCACGAATAGTCTGAGGATTAATATAAGCCTCCCCTCTTATACCCTTAAAATCAGTCCCATAAATATATACATCATCAAAACTACCATCTATAACAAGACCTGAAAGAATCACTTGTTTTAAACTCTTATCCCAAATACACTGTGGATCTAACTTAACATCTCCCCTATATCCCGTAAAATCAGTAAATTCAAGTTTAGCCCCATCTAAAGATCCCGTCAAATAAACATTCTCAAACTTTACATAAGACAAATCCTTATCACAAGTCCTATCCAAATCAATATAAACATTATCCATATCCCTAAAAGAATGCCTAGTTATCTTAACATCATCAAAACTAACCCCTTCCATATCAGCACCAATATAACCAAGTAACGCAAAAACCTTATCATTAATCTTTCTACCCTTGCAACCATTATAAAATAAATGCTTCTCTATCTCCTCACTAGATATCCCAATTCTCTCACTATCCTCAAATTTACCAATAATAACCCTAACAAAATCCAAAAACGCCCTTTCCTCTTCCTTATCACATTCCCTATAATACTCAAACAAATTAGCAATTTTCTTTAATACCATCTTCTTATCATATAATTTCATATAAATCTCTCCTTTCTCCCTATTATATAACAAAAAAGAGAAAAAATATTCCCTTTAACTCCTAGTTTACAACAATTTATCCCTTTTCTTATATATAATAATCTCGGCATCATCCCTATCCATACCATATTCACTAACTAACAAATAATCATTATCACAAATAATACCAAAAATTCTATCCGTCCCCATTTTAGGAAGTTCACATCCCAAATAAACATTATTAACCTTCATAAAGCACACAATTTCCATTTAAATTACACTTCGTGCAGTCATAACTACATCTACTCTCCATATAACTACCACCTTTCTATCTATAATAAAGCATCAGTTCCTTTCAGCATACATATATTATTTTTAATAATTTAACATTAACTTTACTTACTTTCCACAACACTGTTTGTATTTTTTCTCGAGCCACAAGAACTTTGTACTCCCATATTATCTGTATTATTTGTACTTATGATATTATCTATACTATAAGTATTTCTCTAACGTGAACTTCTTGTAGACACCGTCCACATCCATTCATCTAATATGATTATATCAATTTTTACCTTTTTATCTAATGTGCAATTTATTTATTTTCAATTTGCTTTGTTTCACTTAATAGTCTATCAAAATCTGACACATAATTCTTATCCTGTATAACTTTATATTTTTCATATTCATTTTCAGCTTTTTCGACTGCTTGTTTATGTGAGATTTTTCCTTTTCCTTCTAAAACTTCATAATGGAAAACTTTTAAGGCATTTTCTACTTCATTTTTCCAATCTTCCATATACATTGATATACTTCTTTCTGCATTATTTTCAGCAATATCCAAAAATAAGTTTACTAAATTATTTAAATTTT
>OLQV01001043.1_pt1 | contig 22155 bp, 22 predicted proteins | sample 1672371 | NCBI WGS metagenome assembly OLQV01 (sample SAMEA3136676, study PRJEB25190) | human gut metagenome
TTAGGATTACCAAGATAATCATTATTAATAGTACTATCCCAGTTTCTCATAAATAAGCCAATAACATTATAGCCCGCTTTCTTCAGCATAATAGCTGCTACTGAGGAGTCTACACCTCCCGACATTCCAATTACTACTGTTTTCATATAAGTAACACCTCACTAGGACATTATATCACAATTTATTAATTAAATAAATAGTTTTATCACTAGTTTTAATAGTGATGGTACTAAAAAGCCCTCAGTTAAAGAAGAAATAATTATTAATATAAGACATATAGCAAATACTAAAAAATATTTTTTAATAAATCTTTTCATATTTAATTCTCTATCTTTAATAAAAATAATTTTCCATAAATTAATCGTAAATATTATTGAATAAACTCCAAGTAAAAGATATACTAATATATTTATAATACTAGTAGGAAATACATATATAAAAGCTGCTAATAAACCTTTATACTTAAATGTTAAAAAGAATGCTGAAATAGAAAATCCTATCATAAAACTCTTTAAATATATTAAAAATATATTAATTACTATTCCAATAATAGACATACCTAGTACCCATATTATAACTATAAAAATAAGATTTTCTATAAAAGCATCCGTAGCGGCTTTAGTATTACTAATATTATTAGTATTAATACTATTAAAGAAAGTATTTATTTTTTCGATTACTAAACTACGATCTACCTCTTTTAATACCACTAAAAAGATAGCTCCAGATATTATTCCCAATAAAATGATAAATAAAACAAAAGTATTTATTTTCTTATCTGGCATAATTATAGCTAGTCCCCTGTTCAATTTCTTATTCATATTTTATCACCAATAAATTATATTAAAATATATTGAAAATATACCTAATATTTAGTATAATAGATTCAGAGGTGTATAAAATATGAGTAAAAAGAAAAAAAAGCAAAATCTTAGTAAAAGAATATTTGCTTATATAATGCTTTTCCTAGCAATAATGCTTTCAGTAACAGGCGTTTTATCAGTAGTACTTAGATAAGTAAGTACTATTTTTTATTTAATAAATAAATATAATAACACTATTGAAACAACAAAAGTAATAACTCCAAGTAATATGTAAGAGACAAAACCACTTGAGGTATCTTTTCTATTCTTAACCGCTTTTTTATTGTTATCAGTAGGCATAACATCTCTAGCAAAACTATCAAATGTCTCTAATTCCATCTCAACCGTTTTATCAATTGTCGGCTCTTCATCCTTACCAACGACAAAATTTATATTAGGAGTCTCAATAACATTGTAATTACTATAAGTACCATTTTCTTTAACTAAATCAAGTATTGTTTTATATTCAATTCTATTATTATATCTAGCCACAAACCAATTAGTAAACTTATTAAAAGAATCATTATTAATGACATAAATACTATTATTAACCTTAATATTGTTCTTTGTTAAAAAAGCATAAGCAGTATTAAAAATATAACCTAAATACCTATCCAACTTCTGATATATTTCCATATCATCTACTACTCTTATTCGATTTAAAACATCATCATAAAATACTGGTAAAATTAAAGTAATATTATAATTATCAAGATTTCTATAATAGTTAATTAATTCATTAGTAACTACCTCTAAGCTATTTTTAGTTAAATCATAAGTATCATAATTACTCTTAAGTCTAATACTAATATTTGTATCAGTATATTCTTTATATGGTGTAAGCATAAAGAAACTAACATTACTATCATTAAAATAATATATATGATGTTTTTCTAAACTACAAATTAAAGTCTCTTTCATAAGACCCTCCTCTACTATTATTAATTATATCAAAAAAAAGATAACTTGTCATTATCTTTTTAATATTTATTTACTTTAATTTATAAATAAGTTATAATATTAAAGAAAGAGAGTGATATAAATGGATAAATTAATTAAAGAAGCTTTATTAAAAGAAATTGAAAGACAAAATAATAATATTGAACTTATTGCTAGTGAAAACTATGTATCTAAAGATATCTTAGAACTTCAAGGTAGTGTTTTTACTAATAAATATGCCGAAGGATATCCTGGTAAGAGATATTATGGTGGCTGTGAAAATGTTGATATTGTAGAAAAATTAGCTATTGAATATGCTTGTAAACTATTTAATGCTAAATATGCAAATGTTCAACCTCATAGTGGAAGTTCTGCTAATATGGCCGTATATAGAGCCCTACTTAATCATGGAGATACTGTTATGGGTATGAATCTATCTGATGGTGGACATTTAACTCATGGTCATCCCCTTAACTTTAGTGGTATCGATTATAGAATTGTTGACTATAAAGTAAATCCTACTACTGGATATCTTGATTATGACAATATTAGAAAAATAGCCTTACAAGAAAAGCCTAAAATGATAATAGCAGGGGCAAGTGCTTATTCAAGAAAGATTGATTTTGATAAATTTAGAGAAATAGCAGATGAAGTTGGTGCTTACTTATTTGTCGATATGGCTCATATTGCTGGTTTAGTAGCAGCTCATCTTCATATGAATCCTGTTGATTATGCTGATGTTGTAACCTCTACCACTCATAAGACCTTAAGAGGACCAAGAGGTGGTATAATATTAACTAATAATGAAGAAATAATTAAAAAGATTAATAAAACTATTTTCCCTGGTATTCAAGGTGGTCCACTTATGCATGTAGTAGCTGCTAAAGCTCAATGCTTTTATGAAGCACTTGACCCTTCTTTTATTACTTATCAAGAACAAGTGTTAAAGAATATAAAAGCATTATCTAATTATTTAATTAGTAAGGGTATGACTGTTGTATCAGGAGGTACTGATAATCATTTAATTCTTCTTGATGTATATAATTCACTTGGTATAACTGGTAAACAAGCCGAAGAAATATTAGATTCTGTCAATATAACAGTAAATAAAAATACTATTCCCAATGAAACATTAAGTCCTATGAAAGCTAGTGGTATTCGTATAGGAAGTCCCGCTATGACAACTAGAGGATTAACTGAAGAAGATTTTATCTTAATTGGAGATATCATTTATAATGTATTAAATAATTATACTGATGAGAAAGTGTTAAATAGAGAAAAGAAAAGAGTACTAAGCTTAACTAATAAATATAAAATGTATAATTAATAATGAAGAATTAGAGTTTACTTTGACTCTAGTTTTTCTATCTTTATTTACATTAATTAAATTATAAGTTATAATATATAAAGACAGAACTAAAAAGAAATGTGGTGATAACATGGAAGAATTATTATCAATAAAATTAAGACCAAAAAAACTATCAGATATTATTGGTCAAGAACATTTAGTAGGAGAAAATAAAGTAATATATAATTTAGTTAAGAATAAAAAGTTATTTTCTATGATATTATATGGTCATCCTGGTATTGGTAAAACTAGTATAGCTATCGCTATTGCGGAAGAACTTGGTATGCGATACAGAACATTAAATGCCGTTGTAAATAACAAAAAAGATTTCGATATTGTTATCGAAGAAGCCAAACTATATAACGGCTTAATTGTAATAGTAGATGAAATACATAGATTAAACAAAGATAAGCAAGATATTCTTTTACCATATCTAGAGACAGGCATTATTACATTAATTGGTATGACTACAGCTAATCCATATCATGCCATTAATCCCGCTATTCGAAGTCGTTGTCAGTTGTTTGAACTTAAAGATTTAACTAGTGATGATATTAAAAAAGGCATTGATAAAGCTATAGAATCTAATTATCTAGAAGGTTTAACCATTACTGATGAAGCTAAAGAATATCTAGCTAATATATCTGGTACTGATTTAAGATATGCTTATAATACTCTAGAGGTAGCCTATTATTCTGAAGAAGATAAAAAAATAACAATTGATACCTTGACTAAAATTAGTAATCGTACTAATAGTCTCTTTGATAAAAATGCTGATGGATACTACAATGTCATATCAGCCTTTCAAAAATCTATTCGTGGTAGTGATGTTAATGCTGCTCTTCACTATTTAGCTAGATTAATTGATGCTGAAGATTTAGATATTATTATAAGAAGGTTATCTGTTATCGTTTATGAAGATATCGGCCTTGCTAATCCAAGTATGGGGCCAAAAGTCGATGCTGCTATTAACGCTGCTTTAAGGTTAGGACTTCCAGAAGCTAGAATAGTTTTAGCAGAAATAGTAATTGAACTAGCATTATCTCCAAAAAGTAATAGTGCTAAAGTAGCCATTGATAAAGCTCTAGCAGATGTTCGTACCAAAAATATAGGAGATGTTCCTAATCATCTAAAAAATCCTTCAAATGAATATAAATATCCACATAATTATAAAAATGATTATGTAAGACAACAATACTTACCTGATAATCTTCTTGGTAGTAGATATTATCTTCCTAAAGATAATAAAAATGAAAAAATATATAAAGAAATAATAGATCGATTAGATACTATGTAAAAAGAGAACGACTTCCTAGTTATTCTCTTTTATAATATCATTTATTATATAATATGCTGCATTAATACCTGCACTAGCGGGTACCATCACCATTGAAGAAACTAAATTCTTATCATTCTTTTTAGGTTCTTCACTAGAAAAAACTACAGGTACTTTACCGCTAATCTTTTCATCCTTAACATATTTTCTAATACTTTTTGCTAAAGGATCATAAGAAGTATCTTTAATATCACATATTTTAACTAAATTAGGATTTAATTTCTTACCCATACCACATACAGTAATCAATTTGATATTTCTCTCATGACACATTTTTATAAGTAATTTCTTTACTATAACAGTATCACAGGCATCAATTATATAGTCATAAGAGGTTTCAAATAATGTATCAATATTATTTTCATCTATCTTGATAGGTAAAGTTTTAACTATAACCCCACTATTAATTTCATTAATTCTCTCTTTCCAAGCATCTACTTTTAATTTACCTATATTACTTTCTTTAGCAATAATTTGTCTATTAATATTCGATATATCAATATTATCATAATCTACTAAGGTAATATATTGAATACCACTTCTAATAAGAGCCTCTATCGCATATCCACCTACTCCACCTACTCCAATTATTAGAATATGCTTACTCTTTATTTTATTTAGATTATCTTCACCAATTAAGGCGATAGTTCGATCAAACATTATTTAATGTATTTGTAGGTGGATACTTTATCTTTAAAGTTATTAGTAAGTATTTGGATATCTTTCTTACTAAAATCACTCTTATCAACAATAAAAGCCTTATATTTATTAATGTATAAGTAGTAGGAGTCATCTCTCTCTATTACTTTATATAAATCTTTATAATTAACAAATTCCTCTTTACCACTATTTAACATAAAATTATATTCCTTAAACAAATATTTAATCTTAGTATTTAAAATACTATCTTTTTTCTTTTCTAATCTTTTATAATTAGTATATGGTATCATATCTGTATTCAATTCTATTATTCCAAATAAACCAAAGATAAAAGTAATTATATCTATTGTTTCAATATCCTTCTGAATAAAGAATCTTACTATTAAAATTAAAATTAAAATATTCATAATTATTCTAATAACTCTTATCTTATCAAAATAATATACTTTTAAAAAATCTTTTACTAAATCATTTGTATATATAGTATTATTTTTTATTTCCATTTCGCATCACCAAATATAGTATATCATAAAAATATAATAAAAGAAAGTCTAGATGGACTAGTAATGTAAGATAAAAACCCACAGTGTACTTATAAGTCACAGGTGGGTTGTACATCTTACATTACCTCACGATAATGTCTTTCTGTTTCGTAGAAGATTTTTCTTTGTCCACAGACATAAATTCCGATGGTAGCCACCGTACATAATTAAATTATAGCGGAGCCACCTGAAAAAGTCAATAAGTAAAATAAAAAAAGCCCAGATGGATCGATTCTGTAAGATAAAACCCGCGGCGTAAGTCACAGGTGGGTCAGCACAATAATTTAATTAGGATTCCTACTTTGAAGCAAGCATTCAACACATAAATTATATTAGCTCCCCTATTAATATCTTTAGTCGGTTTTATACTAAAGATATCGCATCCTCTAGGTATCTTAATTATAACATAGACTATTTTAATATTCAATATCTTTATCTATATTTGACAATTATTTTACTTTATTCCTTCCGAGCCTGTAGTCCCTGAAGGTATTATAGAGCCTAAATATAGTCTCTATAACAAATAATACTATTATAATATATAAACATTTATTTTTGAAACTACAGGTTCAAAAATACCTTGGAAGACTATCTATGATAGGCTGTAAAGGGAAAAAAGAAAGATTAATCATTCTTTCTCTTTGTTAAAACATATTTCTTATTATCAGTTATTGTATCTTTAGATAAAACCAAGCTATCATATAAAGAAGGATTGCTAGCAATTTCAAATTCCGCTAAAGCAAGTGAAGTTTCAATTATCTCATTAATGCTTTTAGCCCCTAATTTTCTATCATAAGCAAGTTTAGCAATATAATTAATAACATCATCATTTACAACTAAATCAATATTTCTTTTACCTAAAAACTCTCTATTAATATTAAGTGAACTAAGCATAGAGTTACGAATAATACTAATATAATCTTCCATCGTTAAAGCGTTCATCTCAATTACAATAGGAAATTTATTAGCAAGTTCTGGAATAATACCATAAGTACTCATTGTATGTCCTCTATTTTCAGTATTAAATCCAATAGGAGTATTTCTTAAATTTTCATTATTATTAAAATTACCTATTCCCACTATTAAAAGCTTATTCATACTAAAACGATATTTCTCATTATTAATTGTATTTATTGTAAAAGTACCTTCATCAATTAAATTAATAATTATTTCTTGTAAAGACTTACTAATAGTATTATGTCTTTCCCTACTATTAGTGGATATCTCTTCTAATTTATCAACTACCACAATAGCAGTCTCAGCCTTTTCTACATCAAAATCTGTCTTTTCCATTAATTTTAACAAAAGATTCTCTAAATAGCCATCTTCTCTTAATCTTTTAGCGGTAACTATTATACAAGGTATTCCTAATAATTCTTCGAGTAACTTAAAGATAGTTGTTTTGCCTACTCCTGCAGGACCATTAATTAATATATTGTAATTAGTAGATCTATCATTATTATTATATTGTTTCCATATAGTTGATAATATCTGTTTGATTGGATCATCCTGTCCAATTATCTTACTAGTTAATTCTTTGTAGACATCATTAATATTCATCTCTTCATCACTAACATTTATTTTTCTATTGATAATAAATTTATTAATTTCAGATTCTGGATAATATTTATTATAAAAAGTAATTAGATCATCATCTAAATATAAATTATTATCCCTCTTATCTGTTTGTAAGATAACTGGTACTTTATCATCTTCTTTTTCGGCTAGAATATATTTATTATGTCTTGCTTGCTTTAAGAAATTATTTTTAGTGGTCTTTTCTGATGCTTTATTAAAAGATTCCAAATAATCAGTAAGAGAGATTCTACCTAAAAAGGCCATCTCTTCTCCCATGATTACATGTTGATATTTCTTACCATCATTAGTTGTAAATATTTCATTCTTATCATCATATACACCAATCTCTGCTGATACTGGTATATAACTAATAGTATCTTTTGTCTCTTTTCTCTTACAGATAATAACTAAATCTAAAATACCATTCATATATATCCCCCTTAATTAATGTTAATCTCTTACTTTAATATGTGTCTCTCTAAGTTGTTTTTCAAACACTTCACCAGGACAACCCATCATAGCATCAGCCCCATTAGCCCCTAGTGGGAATGCTACCATTTCTCTTATATTTTCTTCATCTTTTAATAACATTAATATTCTATCAATACCAGGAGCCATTCCAGCATGAGGAGGGGCTCCATATTGGAAGGCTGTATATAGACTTCTAAACTTCGTCTCCACATCTTCATCAGTATAACCAGCAAGTTCAAAGGCTCTCTTCATTATTCTGATATCGTGATTTCTAACAGCCCCAGAAGCCATCTCATATCCATTACATACAAAGTCATATTGATATGCTACAACATTTTCAATATTATCTTCAGTAAGAGCTTCTAATCCACCTTGTGGCATACTAAATGGATTATGACCAAAGTCCCAAGTATTTTCTTCTTCATTATATTCATACATAGGAAAATCATTAATGATACAGAACTCAAATTTATTCTTATCTAGTAAATCTTGTTCATTACCTAATTTGATTCTAAGAAGACCCGCTAATTTATTTATTTTATTCTTAGAGTCTGCTAGTACAAATAAAGTACTTCCTTTTTCTAAATTACATTTATCTATTAATTCTTTTCTTATTTCATCAGTTAAGAACTTATCTAATGATGATTTAAAAGTCATATCTTCATTTACTTTAATATATGCAAGAGCAGGAGCTCCAATACTCTTCATATATTCTTCCATAGACTTATACCAAGAGTTTGATTTATCAATATTCTTAACAGTAATACCCCTAATTAAAGATGTTTTAAATGGTTCAAATGAACTCTTACTTAATATATCAGTTAAGTCTTCAATCACTAATGGATTTCTTAAATCTGGTTTATCTGAACCATACTTAAGCATTGCTTCTTTAAATGGTATTCTTCTAAATGGTCTAGGAGACACTTCTTTATCACTAAAATGAGTGAATATGTCGTAGAAGATTCTCTCTCCTACTGCATAAACGTCTTCATCTTCTACAAAGGACATCTCTAAGTCTAATTGATAGAACTCACCATATAGTCTATCACTTCTAGGGTCTTCATCTCTAAAACATGGAGCTATTTGGAAATATCTATTAAATCCTGAACACATAAGTAATTGTTTAAATATTTGAGGGGCTTGAGGTAGTGCATAAAATTTTCCCTTATACTTTCTTGATGGTACAATAAAGTCTCTTGCTCCTTCAGGAGATGATGCTGTTATTATTGGCGTTTGAATCTCAGTAAAGTTCATCTCTTTCATTATTTTTCTCATATAATCTAATACTTCTGTTCTAAATAGTATTCTATCATGTACTTTAGGATTTCTTAAATCTAGATATCTATATTTTAATCTAGTATCTTCAAAAGCTTCAGTACTTCTATTTATTTCAAATGGTAATACATTTTGGGCTACTCCTAGTACTTCAAAAGAAGATACTAATACTTCTACTTCTCCTGTTTTCATATTAGGATTAGTCATACCTTCCGCTCTATGTCTTACTACTCCAGTTACAGTCATAGTGCTTTCTCTAGTTATATCTTTAAAACTATCAATATCTTCACTTATTAACTGTATTACTCCTGTTTCATCTCTTAGAGTCATAAATACTAGACTACCAAGATTTCTTTTTTGTTCTAACCAGCCTGCTACCTTTATTTCTTCACCGATATTTTTAGTGGTTACTTCTCCACAATAAATTGTTCTATATTTATTTTTCATATACATCTTCCTTTCTTATAATATAAAAACACATTAATTATATAAGGACGAATACTATATATCCGCGGTGCCACCTTATTTCACTAATGTGCTCTTTATTAGTTTTTATCGGAACTACCCGTTTTCTACTTATTTATATCTACTATCTGTCACTAATAGTAATAGAAAATCTATATTTATTATATAATTATTATTTATTATTGTCAATTACTTTTTTATATTTTATTCACTTTAAGTCTAGGTCTTAAAGTGTTGTTATTAGCCTTAGGTCTAATAACAATATATCAGCCATATCTATTATATATAAGCATAGAATATATATTTTAATATGTTTAATAGTTATCTTTTTTTAATTAATTTTTTTTGTTCTTGTTTTTCTTTAATACTTCTATTACAAAAAGTATCATATAATTTATCTAATATTTCATCTTCAGAATAACTATTCTTTTCATCTATTAAATCTACTAAGTTTATTGTAAAATCATACTTTTCACTATATCCACCTTCTACTTCAGGGAAACCTAATTTATCTATAGTAAAGGCTTCTATATAGCCTTCTCTGTTTATAATGAGTGTTCCTCTAAATAATTTTTTAAAACTTTCTCTATTATAAAGTGCATTTATTTTCTCGTAATTATTAAATATTATAATAGTTTCTTTTGTCAAATGATAATTACCTGTTATTTCTCCTATATTACTATTTATTTGATAATATTTTATAGCATTATAATATACTTGAAAATAATCCATATTTAGTTTTTGTAATGTCGATGGTAAGTTTATATTATTAATTCCATATAGTAGCACTTTCATAGATGGTTTTGTCTTTATATAATCTATAAAAGAAAATTCCCTTCTACAGTATGATTTCTTTTTAGTTATTTCTTTTATTCCTTCATATAAAGTACCTTTAAATGCCTTATTATTGCGATAGTAATCTCTTATTAACTTTGGCGATAATTCATTTTTATGTCTTACCCCTTTAGAATATTCATCCATAAGTAAATAATGTAATATAAATGTATTGTGTATTTCTTTGGCAATTTCTTCAGTATATTCAAACTTTTCATTATTTGAATCTCTATAATTTTCATATATTAATCTAGACACCGTAACTAAAGGTACTTTTTTATTCCATTTAAATAAGTCATCATAAAAATAAACATTATGGCAATCACTTGGACGTATTTTAAAGTTATTTATAAAATTTATTAATTTTTCTGGATTATTCATAGATAATATTAATCCTATACATAATGGACTATTTAATATTTCTTTTGTATTATAGTTATTTTCTTCATTAGTTATTATATCTTTAAATATTCTTATTAATCTTTCATAATCATTGATAATAAAACCATATTCCTTAAAATATTCTTGATATCTAGATAATATTTTTTTATCTTTATCTCTAACTATATTATCTATTTTCTTTGATATAATATTTCCAAAATATTCTATTTCCTCTTTATATGAATACCTATTTATTAACTTTTCTCCATTACTTATATAATCTTCTTCAATCGTATTAAACTTTAATTCCAATAGTTTATTTAAGAATATAGTATCTTTTTCTTTATATAATTTATCTATAGCCATATATTTATTAATTAAATTATTTATTATTCTTAATTTCCTATTTCTTTCAATATTACTATTTAATAAAGTATTATATTCTTCCTTTATCTTAGATAATAAATCTTTATTATTGTATAAATAGTTTTCAAGTAATATTTCTATACTACATATATCTGATAATGATATATCTTTTTTATATTCTATATTTAATTTTAATGCTTTAGTAAATCTATAGTCTCTATTATATATACTAGATAAATATTCTTTTTTATTATCTACTTTAGGTATGTTATTACTACTAAAACTATAATAATAATTTAATTCTTTTTCTATACCTGATATATTGTTTTGACATATTAATATTTTACCTTTTATATTAGATATTTCACTTTCTATTATACTTCTTTTATTATGAAACAATATTTTTCTTTTTAATATATTATCTAATACTTTTATTTTTATAAATGATTTATCTTTATATTCCGATAATATACTTTTATAATAATTTAGTTTATTAATTATTATATTTAGATTTATATTATTTCTATCTTCACTTTGATTTAATATATCACTTATATTATGTAATTCTATTGTTAGTTTTGATATTATATTTACATACATATTTAAATCTACATCATCTAGCTTTAAATCCATACTAGATTTACATCTATTAGATAATATTTCTCTATACTTGTTATTGTATTCACTAGATAATATTAAATTATCTTCAGTATTATAAAAATCATTACTTGGAGGAATAATATTATAATCTAATAATGATAAATATAGTTCGGTTACATTATTATTTTCTTTTTTAAATAGTCTTTTTAAAAAGTTCATATTGTTTTCCTCCTTTAATTATAGTTAAACATTGTATAGTATAAGTTAATCTTTGCGAATTATTTAGAATAGATTGTTTTTTCAGTCACTTTAAGGTCTAAACTTAAAATATTATTATTAAACCTAATGCTAATAATAACATATAAGATATGTACTTTAATATGTTTAGTAATTATTATTTTATTTAGTTAGTTTAAAACTTTCATTTATTCCTAGTTTTTCTTTAAAAATGTCATACATTATATCTAAAACCTTTTCAGTTTCATATTTTATTAGAGTATAAGGAATATACTTACGTATATCATAATTACGTATTCTTATAGTACTACATGGTTGATGGCTTTTAACATCAGTAAAATATATTGCTTTATAATTAAAATAGTCTTCATAATTTAATATATTTTCATTTGGTAATATTCCTCTAAAGAGTTTTTTAAAACCTTCTTTATCATAAATAGCGTCTATTTTGTAAGAGTTAAAAAAAGTTATAGATATTAATTTTTCCATTATTAATTCGGTTATATTACTATCTATCCATATGCTGCAAAGATATGGATATTTTCTTAGAAAAGGATTAACATTAATTTTCTTCACCGTTGTTGGAAAATGGATTTCTTCACATTCTTTTAAAAAAGAAAAATCTTTAAAATAATTAGTATCTTTTACTTCACTTATTCCTTCATACAATGTATATTGATATTTTTTATTATTTTGATAAAAATCATTTATTGATTCTAGTGATAATTCATTTTTATGTCTTATTCCATTAGAATATTCACCCATAAGCAAGTAATGTAGTATAAATATATTATACATTTCTTTACTCATTGTTGCTTTTTCATATGCATATTTTTTATTGTCTGTTGTTCCATAGTTTTCATACATTAATCTAATTATTGTCTCTAAAGGTACTTCATTTTCCCATTCAAATATCTCATTATAGAAATATATTCTAGAACAATCATTTATATCAATCTTAAAATTATTTATATAGTTTATTAATTTTTCTGGACTATCCATTGATAATATTAGTCCTATATATAATGGATTAGATATTATTTCTTTTATATTAAAAGTACCATCTTTTTTACTATCTATGAGATGTTCTTTTTCATTTTGATATTTTGCATAAAAAATCTTTGGTGTTTTTCTAGTGGTTATAATGTCTTTAAATATTCTTATTAATCTTTCATAGTCATTGATAATAAAACCATATTCTTTAAAATATTCTTGATATCTAGATAATATTCTTTTATCTTTATCTCTAACTATATTATCTATTCTATTTGATATAATATTTCCAAAACATTCTATTTCTTCTTTATATGAATACCTATTTATTAACTTTTCTCTATTATTTATATAATCTTCTTCAATCGTATTAAACTTTAATTCCAATAGTTTATTTAAGAATATAGTATCTTTTTCTTTATATAATTTATCTATAGCCATATATTTATTAATTAAATTATTTATTATTCTTAATTTCCTATTTCTTTCAATATTACTATTTAATAAAGTATTATATTCTTCCTTTATCTTAGATAATAAATCTTTATTATTGTATAAATAGTTTTCAAGTAATATTTCTATACTACATATATCTGATAATGATATATCTTTTTTATATTCTATATTTAATTTTAATGCTTTAGTAAATCTATAGTCTCTATTATATATACTAGATAAATATTCTTTTTTATTATCTACTTTAGGTATGTTATTACTACTAAAACTATAATAATAATTTAATTCTTTTTCTATACCTGATATATTGTTTTGACATATTAATATTTTACCTTTTATATTAGATATTTCACTTTCTATTATACTTCTTTTATTATGAAACAATATTTTTCTTTTTAATATATTATCTAATACTTTTATTTTTATAAATGATTTATCTTTATATTCCGATAATATACTTTTATAATAATTTAGTTTATTAATTATTATATTTAGATTTATATTATTTCTATCTTCACTTTGATTTAATATATCACTTATATTATGTAATTCTATTGTTAGTTTTGATATTATATTTACATACATATTTAAATCTACATCATCTAGCTTTAAATCCATACTAGATTTACATCTATTAGATAATATTTCTCTATACTTGTTATTGTATTCACTAGATAATATTAGATTATCTTCAGTATTATAAAAGTCATTACTTGGAGGAATAATATTATAATCTAATAATGATAAATATAGTTCAGTTACATTATTATTTTCTTTTTTAAATAGTCTTTTTAAAAAGTTCATATTGTTCCTCCTTAATTACAATTAAATATTGTATAGTATAAGTTAGTTTTTGTCAATTGTTATGGTATATGATATAACTTTAATATATTTTAATAATATTTAATTTAAAAACTCCTACCATCAGCAGAAGCTTTTCTATAAAATAAACTTTATTAGCATGAATAATACACCTATTAAAAAGAAAATGTATAGTCTTTTACTATTATTATATCTTCTAGCGGTTGGTAATAATTCACAGAATGATATTTGAAGCATAATACCTGCAATTATGGAAAAAAGAATACCAAGTATTAAATCATTCATTACATTTCTTAAAAATAAATATGCTAGAAGAGCACCAAAAGGTTCTGAAATAGCGGATATTCCCGTATATAAAATAGCCTTCTTTTTATTATTTGTACTATAATAAATTGGAACTGATATACTAATTCCTTCTGGAATATTATGCATAGCAATAGCTATTGATAGAGATAATCCTAATGTAATATCACTAGAAGTAGCCATAAAAGTAGCAATACCTTCAGGAATATTATGAAGTACTATAGCTATTACCATAATAAAACCAACTCTATATAGTTTTTTATTATTCTCAATATTAGGTTTATCTGGTAAATAATAGTCTATTAGCATTGATATTATTATACCTAATAATACTGATAGGAATGATATTATAATAATACTTAAACCAGTTAAACTACTATTTAGTAAGTTAATAGATTCTGGTATTAAGTCTGTTATTGATACACATATCATTACACCAGCTGCAAAAGCTAGTGAAGATAGAACAATATTATTAGTATTCTTATTCTTAATAAAAATAAAAATTGTTCCTATCATCGTTGATAAACCTGCTAGTAAGGATAATATAAATGCCATTACTATATTATTCATAAAATTATCACCTAGTTAAATATATGAAAAGAAATACTATTTAGTATTCTATTTAGTATTTCTTTTTAATAATCTTTGTTTTGGTTGTTGTTTTGCCCCTACTAAAGGTATCCTATTGTAATCCATATCAAATATTGTAAAGAAAGCATCTTCATCGCTTACTCCTAAAAAATATTCTTCATGCAATAGTTTTTCATAATTATTTTTTGCTATATCTAAAGCGATGGGAAGCCATCTATTATGTTTATCTATATGCCCTACTCTCATATTATATACAATATCCATATTATCGTCAACATATTCACTTTTCTTTTTCCAATATGGTACTTCATAAATATAAATGTTTTCATTCTTTTTCATTATTATTTCTCCTTTTATTTAAAATTAAAGCGTTTCTTCTTTTTCTTAATATGACTATCGTTATGTCTTAACAAAAGATAATAATAGTCTTCTTTTAAATCATTAATATCAATTACTTCTAAACTACTAGATATTACATAATCTTTTTCTTTTTTATCAGTAGTATACATTTTATCATTAATTAGATCTAAATAATTATCATTATTACTATTATAAAGAACCATCTTTTCTGTATAAGATTCCTTACTTATTCTTCGTTTATGAAATATATCACCAACATAAAAATTATTTTCCATAACTTAAAAATCCTTTAAATAAATTGTTACTTATAATATTTACATCTATTTCAAATGATAATTTATCAATACCAAGAGTAGTTCTAATATCTTCAATTATATTATTATAATTAATAATTATATTGTATATACTAAATAATGATATAATAGTATAAATAATAGTTATTATATTAATAATTGTATAATTAAATATATCACTAATTAATAATACACAAGATAATTTAAAACATTCTTGTAATATTCTTATAATCATTTTCATAATAAAATAATTATAATTGTATCTAGCAGTCTCCAATTGATTATTAATATTATTCATACTATCACTTCCATAGGTAATTATTTTATAATAAAAATTAGGTTTTGTCAAGGAATATCAAGATGGTAATTTTTATCTTTCATACTTTAGAAATAATAGTAAATAATAATAATGTAGTCTGTGAATACTATTTAGAAGGAGATGTATTTTATGTTTTTTAAAAAAATAAAAAACAATATTCTGCTTACATTAATATTTACACTACTTATTATACCCAATTATGCTTTAGCCTATTCAGATTATATAGTAGCGGGCGGTGAAAATATTGGTATAGAACTTAATTCTAAAGGTGTTATTATTGTTGGTACTTATGAAGTTAATGGTATTAATCCTGCTAAAGAAGCAAATCTAAGGGCAGGAGATAAAATCATTAAAATTAATAATAAGGATGTTATTAATATTGAAGAAATGCTTAAAGTAATTGAAAATAGTAATAATAAAAGTAATATTAAAATCACTTATTTAAGAGGAAATAAGACTACTGATACCTCACTAAAATTAAGTAAATCTAGTGACAATATTTATAAAACTGGCCTTTATGTAAAAGATAGTATATCTGGAGTTGGAACTCTTACTTTTATTGATCCTAATACCAAGTTGTTTGGAGCCTTAGGTCATGAAATTATTGAAAAAAACACTGGTCAAAAACTAGAAATAAAAGATGGTAAGATATATAGTTCTACCGTTACTGGAATAACGAGAAGTGATATTGGGAAACCTGGTGAAAAAGCCGCTAGATACGATAGTAGTGATATCTTTGGTAATGTAAAAGAAAATACTACTAGTGGTATATTTGGTAATTATACTAGTACTATTCCTGATAAAAAACTATATAAAGTTGCTAAAGAAGATGAAGTCAAAACAGGAAATGCTACTATCTTTACTGTCATAGATGGTAATACCATTGAAAGTTTTGCTATTAATATTTTAAGGATTAATAAAAATACTACCAAAAATATTCTATTTGAAATTACCGATAGTAGGCTTCTTAGAAATACTGGTGGTATCGTTCAAGGTATGAGTGGTAGTCCAATTATTCAAGATAATTTTATAGTAGGAGCAGTAACTCATGTAGTTGTAGATGATCCTACTAAAGGGTATGGTATATTTATTACAACTATGTTAGAGGAAGCAGAAAATTAAAAAGAGGAATGTTCCTCTTTCTTTTATTCACTAATAGTAAAGTCTTCTAGTTTACCATTTTCTGTCATTATTTTATTTACTTTTTCTGATACTTTATTTAATTTATCAGAACATTCTTTAGCTAATTTCATAGCTTCAGTATATTTATTTATTGCATCATCTAGTGGTACTTCACCACTTTCTAATTCTTTTACTATTTCTTCTAGTAATTTTATTTTTTCTTCAAATGTTAATTCTTCTTTTTCTTTAGCCATTTCTATTCACCTACCCTTATTATTTTACTAGTTACTTCACCGTCTTTTAATGATATATTAATAACATCATTTTCTTTAATTTTTTTAATACTAGATAATACTTTATTATCTTTTTTTATAATAGCATATCCTCTATTTAAAGTATTAAGAGGATTTAATACTTCTAATTTAGATATAATATGATCTAGTTTTTGACTACTATATTTATATAACATATCTGGATTATTTAATATATAACTATTACTATAAGTATATAGTTTTATCTTATTATCTTCTAATAACTTAGTTATACTTCTATTTAAATTATCAATTAAAATATCTAGTTTTTGTTCTTTTATTTCATACATACTAATTGGTCTAGTTAATATATAACTATTTCTAATAGCATCTAATCTTTTATAATTAATACTTATAATATTATTTAATGCTGTTGTACTTCTAGTACTTACAGTATTAAGATATGTAATAATAGTATTAATATCAGGTACGGCAAGTTCTGCTGCTGCCGTTGGTGTTGCCGCCCTTAAATCTGCTACATAATCAGATATCGTTACATCTATTTCATGACCAACTGCCGATATTACTGGCAACTCACTATCATAAATAGCTCTTGCTACAACTTCTTCATTAAATGGCCATAAGTCCTCTAACGAACCACCACCACGACCTACTATTAATGTATCTATTCCATATATGTCTTTTACTTCATTAGCTAGTTTTATCTTATTTGCTATGTCATTAGCGGCATTCTCTCCTTGTACCAATGCCGGAAATAAGATTGTATTACATATCGGAAATCTTCTCTTTATTGTCGTTAATATGTCTTTAATAGCCGCTCCAGTAGGAGAAGTAACAATACCAATTGTATTAGGAACTCTCCTTATTTTTTTCTTTTTATCTTTATCAAATAAGCCTTCTTGTAATAATTTCTTTTTTAATTCTTCAAATGCCACATATAAAGCCCCAATTCCATCAGGAGCCATATCTTCAACATAAATTTGATAAGCACCAGTAGCTTCATAAACATCTATTTTACCAGTAACTAATACTTTCATACCATCATAAGGAGTAAATTTCAAATTTCTATTATTAAAAGAAAACATAACAGCCGCTATTCTAGATGTTTCATCTTTTAATGTAAAATAGTAATGTCCTCTAGAATGAGCCTTAAAATTAGATATTTCACCCCTTAAATATACTTTTTTAAGAAGTAAATCATCATTTATTATTTCTTTTATATACCTATTTACTTCTGTTATAGTTATATAATTATCATTCATATATTTACTCCTCTCTTTATTATTTCCTTTTTCTTTTATCTTTATTTATTTCTTTTATTATTCCATCAATTATTAAATAATGTTTCATATAAGATAAAAACACTATATTCTTAAAGTTATCTCCTAGTGATATATTTTTATTATCTTCTACTTCTTTTAGTAATTCTTCCATTCTTTCAGGAGTAATTTTTTTATACATTTTTATAAATTCTTTATGATATAAATCGTTTTTAAGTAATAATCTTAAATTATTATATAAAGAATTATCTACTTCATTATTCACTCTTAAATTAGTACTAGTAAAATTAAAAATCATACCAAAATCTGTATATGGCGACAAATACGCATTATCATCTCCTACTATTAGTTCATAATTATATTTACCATTATCAATATTTCCTAGTAATAAATCTAACATGTAATGCTTTATTACATCATTATATATTCTCTTTATTATTTCTTCCCTATCATGATAATATTTAAAATATATATTTAATGATATTAATATATTATCTAATGTCATATCTTTATTTCCTAATATTTTATCAAATTTAATTAATAAATGGTTTGGTATACGATAATCTTTAGATATTAATCCTTTTATTTCTCTAGTTGTAGTTTTTATTATACATGGTTGATAATTAGTATGATCAATTTCTAAGTTATTAGCAATAATATCTCCTAGTAACTCATAATTTATTCTATCTTGTTCTTCTTTAAAAAATAATTTCCTTTTACTTATATAAAAACAATCTTTATATCGTCCTAACGGAGTAAATGTTCTATCTCTAACTAGTTCATTATATGATCTTTTATATTCATATACTTGATAATGATTATCCATTATTATCTTCTATCTCATGATATATCTTATCTAATACACCATTAATCATTTTAGATACCTTTTCATCTGAATACTTTTTAGATAACTCTATTGCTTCATTTATACATACTAAATTAGGTGTATCTGTATATAATAATTCATACACTGATATTCTAATAATAGCCTGATCAGTTAATCCTAATCTTTCTATTGTCCAATTTTCTAAATATTTAAGAATATTCTTGTCAATATCCTCAATATTATCTAATACACCATTAATTAATTCTTTTAAAAAATCTATATTTATTTTTTTTCTATCTTCTAATTCAATATTTTCCATGTACTCTTCTATTACATTATCTACAGAATAATTTATTTTATTCTTCTTATATAAAAATATTTGATATAGTATTGTCATAGCAGTTTCTCTAGTTATTGTTCTATTTGCTTTCATACTTCTTCACACCTCCTTACCATTTTATCACAAATATGAAAAAATTACTATAATAAATTGTTATAAAATGAAAAGAAAAAGCGAAAACCTAAAACTTTAGATTTCCACTTACTATTTCTTTTAAATTTCTTAAATAAATAGTTATAATACTTGCTTTATCAATATCATTCTTAACGGTAGCATCAATAGTAGATATAACCTTATTATCTTCTAGTATATCAATAGTACCAACCTTATCACCTTTTTTAACTGGGGCTACTATTTTATCAATATTAGTTTTATAAGTAATATTTTTTAATTCATCGCTCTTTTTATTTAATATTGTAATATTTTCTTTAGGAATAATTTCTGTCATCAAATCTTTACCTAATTCAACTTTTCTTTTCTCAATGGTCGTTTTTTCATCAAGAATACTCTGAATCATATATACATTAAAACCATAATCTAACATTTTTGTTGTATCAGCACTTCTCTTATTAGCAGTTTCTTCTTTCATAACAACTGTAATAAGTCTCATTCCATCTTTCTTCATAGTAGCGGTCAAACAATATCCTGCTTCATTAGTAAACCCTGTTTTTAAACCATCTACGCCTTCTTTAAATCTTACTAATCTATTAGTATTAACAAGCCAGAAGGGACTTTTCGTGTCTTTTCTTAAATAATCTTCATAAGTACCAGTAAACTCAAGTATCTTTTCATGTTTAACTAATTCTTTGGCTATTAAACTCATATCATAAGACGATGAATAATGGTTATCCGCTGTTAATCCTGTGGCATTAACAAAGTTTGTATTCTTAAGGCCTAAATCTTTACCTCTAGCATTCATTCTTTTAACAAAAGCCTCTTCACTACCTGCTATTCGCTCGGCTAGGGCTACTACTGCATCATTTCCCGAAGCAATAGCCACTCCCTTAAGCAAGTCCTCGACACTCATTTTTTCGCCAGCCTTTAAAAAGATTTGACTACCTCCCATACTAGAAGCTCTTTCTGAAGTTGTTATCATCTCATCCCATTTTAAATTGCCATTTTCTATCTCTTCCATGATTAAAATCATGCTCATCATTTTGGTCATAGAAGCAGGGGCTAATTTTTCATCCTTATTTTTCTGAAATAATATTTCACCTGTCGAAGCTTCAATCATAATTGCACTTTTAGCATTAGGGGCTAAATCCTCTACTTCGGCTTTTACCATTGGAATAGACATTAATAAAAAGATAAATATTAATATTTTTTTCATCATAATCACCTAGTAAAAACTATGCAACTATATTCCAAAATATTAATACTTATCTCTTATAAACCATCTTTTATCTTAATATATCAATCTTTTCTCTTTTAGTTATAGCACCAGTATAATTTGATATCCTATACTTATAAATATATATTCGCCCCTCTTTATCCAGTTTCTTCATAACTATTTACCCATACAAATATCTTCTTGTATTTGTTCCATTCCTAATTTATCGGTTTCTTTTATTTCTAATAATACACTTAAACTATTATCACTTTTAATTTGATTATTAAAGCTACTATATATTAATACATCATTAATATCGTTTATCTTATCTTTAGTTGTTCCCTTTAAATAATAAGTAAATTCATAATATTTATTTACTTCTAATTTTTTCTTTTGGTCACTACTTATTTTATGAGCATAAGCACCATGTGCTAGAAATTTATCCAATATTACATAAGACATTTCTGGTACTTCTGCTACATAACCATCTAGTAAGTCTACTACTCTGTATGTTTGAGTAAAAGAACAATCATAATATACTTCTTTATCTATGCTATCATTATCCTTAACCTTAACTTCTTCCTTTAATAATTTATCATTTTCATGATGTAAATATAAGTTACAACCCATTAAGCCTAATATAACTACTATTGATATAAGTAGTAGTCTTCTATCAGTATTCATTTTATCACTCTCCTATTTCTACTTATAATATATCATATTAGATAATATTATGCAATAATAATTTAAAAAAATAGGTATATGTAATAACAAAAAAATAATATAAGAGTAAAATATATTAGATATCACAAAGGAGGTATATTTATGTATTATTATGGTGGATATTCAGGAGGATATAATACTGGTAGTAGTTGCGGATGTTCTAATACTATGAATTATTCATATCCTAGTTATGGATATGGTTATGGTAACTATGGTTATGGTAATAGTGC
>OLQV01001047.1_pt1 | contig 22090 bp, 23 predicted proteins | sample 1672371 | NCBI WGS metagenome assembly OLQV01 (sample SAMEA3136676, study PRJEB25190) | human gut metagenome
ATTCATATCCTAGTTATGGATATGGTTATGGTAACTATGGTTATGGTAATAGTGCTGCTATTGTATTAGTATTATTTATCTTACTAGTTATCATAATTGGTACTAGACTTGCTGCTTAATATAAGGGATATATTCCCTTTTTTTTATTCATTCAGAAGCACTGCCCTTATAAAAAATAAAAGAAACAGATAATTAAAATTAAATTACCTGTATAAAAACACTAACAATTTATTTATAAGATCATCACATTTTATAAATAAATATTATTAATTATGAAATATTTTTCTCCATATAAAAATATATAATTTACAATAAGTTTTATAAATATTGTTTCTTTTTTTACTATTTTATGATAAAATATATTGGAAAACGAAAGGGATGAAGTTTATGATTAGGACTAAAGATATATTAGATGAGAAAGATCCTAGAGTTAGAGCAAAGAACTCTGATGTAGAATTTCCTTTATGTAATGAGTATAAAGATATAATACCTGAAATGTTAAAGCATTTAAGATATTCCCAAATAGAAAAATTATCAAAGAAATATGACTTAAGACCAGGTATGGGATTAGCGGCCCCTCAAATGGGTATCAATAAAAACTTCTTTGTTGTTTGCTATGAAGTAAGTGAAGGTAAGTTTGATGATTATATTTTAATTAATCCTAAAATTATTTCTTATTCAGAAGAAATGATATATGCTGGTGAAGGTGAAGGTTGTTTAAGTGTTAATAGAGAGGTTGAAGGTATTGTACCTAGACATGCTAGAATTACTGTAGAAGCTTATGATATGGATGGTAATAAGCATAAATATCGTGTAAGAGAGGATTTAGCTATTGCTTTTCAGCATGAATTAGATCATTTAAATGGTGTATTATTCGTTGACTATATTGATCCTAAGGATCCATATAAAGATGCTGAATTATATAGAGAAATATAAAAGAAGATATGTTATATTAGCATATCTTCTTTAATTTCCTTTTATTTAAATACTTTATATCTTCATTATCTACTTCTATTCCATTCCATAAAATATAATTATATACCACTTTAGTTACTACTCCTAAATAATCTTCTCTATTACCATAATAAATAACATTATTCATATCTGTAGGTATTTCTAATTTATCATAAGATAATTCTATTCCATAAGGATAATAAAAATCATTACCAATGATAAATGAGGCATTATTATCATGTAATCTATGTAATTTTTTCCTTAAATCACAAATATTATATACTTCGTTATTAGGTATTGAAGATATGTCTTCCCTTTTACCCAATAACAAAACCTCCCCATCTTCAATACTCCACTCTCTATTATTATCTTCTATTTGACATGAATTATATTCTTTTATTTTGATATTTCTAATTATATAGTCATTACCCACTAGTAAAGATATTAAATATATTACATCTTTCCAAGTACCATTATTTATTTCCATTATTTTTATTTAACTATTAAATATATAATTAAACCAATTAATAAAACAAATACAGCAGATAAAATAATTAATACTCTTTTACTTATATTTAAGAAACCATTTTTATTCATACTATTTAATAAATTAATTTTAAACATATCCCTATCAGCGTGCGATTTAGATACCATAACACCCTTATAAGTAGTCAATTCTTTTTGATGTCCTTCAGATAATATTTCCTCTGGAGTAATAGTATCTAACATTATTAACTTTTGATTTTCATACAAAGTATAATGTAATATTATATCACCATGTACTTTAGAAAACATTCTGTCAGTAGGTAACTTTAACTCATACTTTACTATACCTTCCTTACTATTTTTAGATACCGGTACTCCAACAAAATTACCATCTCTTAGAGCAGGTACATAATCAAAAATTAATTTCTTATAAGCAAGCATATTATACTTTTTTAGAGATCTCTCTATTTTTTTAAACTCATTTTCATTTAAATATTCAACAACATATGAATGCACTTTCTATCACCTATATTCATTGTACTACATTTTAATATATTTTTAAAGATAGTTTACACAAAAAACTGACTTATTTGTCAGTTTTCTTAGTTTTAATCCTAATTTTTGCTATTTTATGATCTATATTCTCTTCATCAAAGAAATATACTAATTCATCAAAACTCTCTAATGTCATATAAGATATAGGCTCAAAAGTAAAACTTTCTCTTAGCATTTGGTAGTAGAAACCTACTGGTTTTTTATTTTCGTTTAAATGAGCATATTTTTTTAGTTCATTTAATTCATTAGTAATTCTTGTTACTTCCTTACATCCTTTATTAATTGGTATACTACCTAAATTAATAGATTCTAAATTCATTGTTACCTTATGATTTAATTCATCTATTTTTTCTTGATACAAAGTCTTACTAGAAGCATTACTACTATAAATTATATCTAATAATTTATCTAAAGCATCATTATCAAAAGATAATACTTTGCTTATTAATTCAGCTTCATATGGTGAAGTAATTTCATCATAATCAAGTATGTATTCCTTATTAGGCTTTATTTCTTCATGAGTAGGATTTAAAATATTTTCTTTATTTAATGTAGGATTTGGTGTACTATTTTTACATTTAACATGTCTTACTATTCCACAATTACTTATTATTAGTTTTCTTATAAATTCTAATTTATCTCTTTCTACTTGTACCCTATTTTTTGATATGTAAGGTTGTCTTACTTCCTCTATTAATTTATAATATATCATTTCATTATCTAACTTATAGTATCTCATTATTTTTTCCTCCTCAATACTTTATTATTTGTATTTATACTACTTAAAATATTAATATTAGTTATTTCTTCTTTAATTAACTCACCTAATATATAATTTTCATCAGGAGCAGTTATCATAAGCCCACCTTTAGTAGAATATCTTACTAGTAATAACTTACCATTATATTCTACAATGTTCATATATTTAATTAATTTATTATTACTAAAATATACTAATCTAGAAATATCTTCAGGTTTAGATATAGTTATTCTAAAAGTTTTTCCAGTAGTATTTAATATTGTCCTAATAATTCTAGTTACCTCTATTAAACTAAAATTATTATATTCTTTATTAAATATTTCATCTAATACTATTAATTTATCCTTATTTATTTTTTCATCAGTAGTATAATTAATTATTATATATGTATTATCTTTACATATATAAGTTCTATTAATTTTATCCATAATATCACCGGTAGTTAGTATTATAACATCTTTTTAATATACTTGCAATATTTATTTATATATATTATAATATTTAGTACCAAAGGAGGAATTATATGAAAGATATAAAATATAATAGTGATTTATCTGATGACATTTATAATTTAAATAACAATAATGTATCACATATTTCTTTACTATCAAGTCAATCTCTTATATTATTGTTACAAATGTTAATTAGTGCTCTAATTTTTAATATATTTAGTATTCCTACTAATATCATTAGTATAATATCTTTTGTAGTAGGAAATATAGTCTTTAATTTTGCTTCTGCTTTCATAATAAAAGCTAGAATGAAAGATAAGTTAAACAAAATAAATAGAAGAAGTAATAGTAATATTAATAATCTTATAAATACTTTGGCTAATAATGGTTTATCTACTAGTAAAGAGAAGTTAATAGATTGTACTATTTGTGAAGAATTAACCAGTAGTAGAACAACTAATGAAGATAATGAAGTTATTAATACTGAAGATAAAATTATTAGATATTTCTACTTACTTGATAATAACGATAAAATAAGAGTATTAAAACAAATAAAAAGAGAAATAATAAGTAATAAAACAAAAATAAATAGTAATTCTTTATCACTACTAGAAGATAAAGATTTAGAAGGAAAAGAACTTCCTGTTAGAAAAACATTAGTATTAAAAGAAAAGAAAAGATAACATAAAGTTATCTCCTTTTCATATAATATTATAAAGGAAGGTATTAAATATGATAAATAGAGATATGATGTATGGATGTTATTATCAGAACATTCCTGGTAGTATGATTGAAAGTAACTATAATATGCAACTTCCACCAGGAGCTCTTATGCCAAATAATATGATGACTCCATTTAATATGAATAATGGTATGAATAACAATATGAATAACCCTATTATAGAATTAAATAATAGGATTACTTCTCTTGAAAATAGAGTTAGAGCCTTAGAACAAAAGTCCTCTGGTAACACTAATATCTATCAAGATGACAGTTCTCTATACATGATATAAAGAGTATATACCTAGTATATACTCTTTTAATTACTGATTATGGTGCCAAATGTAAGAATCGAACTTACCTCTAGGCATTACGAGGGCCTTGTTCTACCACTAAACTAATTTGGCAAATGCTTCTATATAATTATATCACAAAAATATAATTATATAGATTTTTTTTATAATTTTTCTAATTTATTATCAATAATAGAATATAAATATATATATGTAGGTTTACCAAATACTTTTTCTATATAAGACTTATAACCATTAAGTTGTTTTAAATATGCTGTATCATTAATATTTTTTAATTTATAATCAATTATTTTAATACTATCATTATATACTAATAATAAATCAATAATACCATGATAAGTAATATTATCTTCTTCATAAATAAACTCATATTCTTTATATATATCACAATTATTTATATCTATATTATTTAAGAAATTAACAATTATTTCCCTATCTTTACCATATAAATTATCTATATTATTAAAATCAGTTAATTCAAATAATTCATGAACTCTTCTTCCATATTCTAATTTTAATTCTTCTTCTTTAGATATAATATGAATATTCTTTTTAGAAAATGATTTTTCTTCTTCTTTATTAGTTATAATATTAATATTATCCACTAGTAACTTATCATCTACTCTATTAATAAGTTTAAGATAATTATTATTTTTAATCATATTATAATCTTTAGTTATATTTATTTTACTTAAATCAATATTTTTATAATATTTCTTAGTAACTCCCTCTAAAGAATACATAATACTAGCAAAACTATTATATTTCTCTCTAATATTATTATCTATTATATCACTTATAAAAGTCTCATCCTTATTACTAGAAGGTAAAATAAAGATCATTTTCTCTTTAGCTCTAGTTAAAGCAACATATAATAGTCTTATTCTCTCACTTATATTCTCTTTAATATAATTTCTATACGCTAATTTATGATATATTGTATTATAATAAAAGTTATCTTTATATGGAATAATTATTCCATATTCATTATCATAAGTATATCTATTTACTGCTTCACTTATATTAAATCTATTAAATAAACTACTGAAGTAGCAGATACTAAACTCTAATCCTTTAGAAGCATGAATAGTCATAATCTTAACAGTATCAGTGCTATTATCACCAATATTATATTCTATTTTTAAATTATTACTAATAATATCTTCTAGATATTTTTGATAATCATAAATATCATAATTTAAATTAGTTAAATTACTAGTAATTTCTTTCAATTTATCAATTCTAATTGTATTAGAAGCATTATCTCCTAGTAAAAATAATTTATTATATAAATCATACTTATCTATAATTAAATCAATTATTTCATCTAAAGAAATAAAATCAATTCTCTTACTTATTTCATTACTAATTCTATAAATATCACTATCTTTATAATTATTATTTAAAAAATAATCAAACAATATATTATCATCTATATTAAAGATAAAACTTCTACCTAGTGATATAAATAATTTCTTAAAATCATTATCAATAATATTATCTTTTATTTTAATAATAAAACTAATAATATTCTTAATAACTAATATTACTTCACCATCAATTAAATTAATAGACTTAACTATTGAGGTAGGAATATTATTATATTCTAATATCTTCTTATATAATTCAAATGACTTACTATTATCTAATAATATTACAAAATCACTATATTTAACATTTCTTATTCCTTTAGTATCTTTATCAAATACCTTATAATTATTATTTATTTTATTATTAATATCATCCGCTATTACAAATGGTTCAATCTCATTGTTTTTATAATTAGTATCATTTAAATAATTATATACTTCAAAATTATTATTCTCTTTATTATCACCATTACCTTGATACATAAGATTACCATATATCATTTGATGTTCCTTTTGGTAGGAGGCTCCTCCTAAATAATCATCCATAATATGATTAAACATCAAATTAATATTATTTATTACTTCTTCCCTACTTCTAAAATTCTTATTTAAATCTATTTTCATTCCATTATTATGACTACTATACATATCATATTTATTTTTAAATATATATGGATTAGCATTTCTAAATCTATATATAGATTGTTTAATATCACCAACCATATAAACATTATTATTAGATATATAAGAAATAAATTCTTCTTGAACATCATTAGTATCTTGATATTCATCTATTAATATTTCATTTAAATTATTCTTTATTTCTTCTCTTATTTGACTATTTTCTTTAACTAATTTGATAGCTAAATTAGCAATATCAGAATATTCATAATAATTATATATTTCTTTATAATTTTGTACTTTAATATCTAATGCTTTTATAATCTTAATAATACAAGATACATAAGGTTTAGTCATTAAAATACTATTCTTTATTTCAATAGTATCCTTATAAATAGTTAAATCTTTAATACTATCAATAGCCTTCTTAATTTTTTCTTTGTATTCTTTAGTAGTATCTGATACACCTCTTGCTTGGGGTAATTTAATATTAATATTATCCTTAATAGAAATATAATCATCACTATCTAGAAGTGGGGATAATACTTGATATAATTTATCTAAATAATCATTATCATCTATATATTCTAAATATTCATGTATTTTATTAATAATATTAAATATTTCTTTAATATAAGTATCTATATCTTTATTAATAGTTGTTTCATTAAATCTATCTTCAATATAATTATCTAGATATGATTTTTTATTAGTCTTTAAATCTAGTTTATTATTAATATTTAAAATAAATTCAAAAATATCTTTATCACTTTTTAAAGTATATTCTCTAATTAAAGAAAGAAAATCCTCATCATTACTATTATATAATTCCTCAAAGATATCATTTAAAGTCTTTCTCTTATATAAAGTAATAACTGAAGCATCTATAATATTTATATCTTTACTTACATTTAAATAATAATGATATTTTTTTACTAAAGATAATGCATAAGAATCAAAAGTAGTAATATCCGCTGTATCAAGTTTTGATAATTCCTTAGTAAAACCATTTTCTAATAATTTAGTTCCTATTCTTTCTCTCATCTCTTTAGCGGCCATTTTAGTAAATGTTAATATTAGTAAGTTATCTACTGATACACCTTTTTTTACTTTTTCTAGTACTCTCTCTGTTAAAACAGCTGTCTTACCTGAGCCTGCTCCTGCTGATACAATAATATTAGTGCCTTCTGTGTAAATAGCGGTTTCTTGTTCTTTTGTCCATGCCATATTATTTTCTACTCCTTTTACTACCAAGTTCTCTTATTGAAGTAGTATCAACATACATCATATCTTTTTTTATATTACGATATGGTATTAATGCCTTCTTAGCTAATTCTTCTTCTTTTTTAAGTTGTTCAGCTGATAAATTACTATTAAGCAGTGGTTCAAAAATATGTGCTAGTAAATTATCAACAGTCATAAACATATCTTCATCTTCTAGATAAGCAATTACTTCTCCCTCTTTTACTAGTTCATCATTAATATATAAATTAGCTAAATATATCGTATCATTCTTGTACTTCATTATTATCCTCCTCTCTATTTATATAAACAATATCATTTTCTCTTTGGTAGCAGATTTCTTTATATTCACATCTATCACAACTAATACTCTTACCATTTATAACTTTAGGATTAATAGAAAAATCTCCCTCTAGTATATCTTTAATAGCGGTATCAATAATTTTATCAGTATTATCTATCATTGTATTAATTTCTTCTTCAGATAATACTTTACTATTAGAACTAAATCCCTTTGGAGTAACTTTCATAGACTTAATTATATTAGAATTACTATAATTGTTATCAAACTTTGATAGAATATTCTCTTCATTTATTGAATATCCCTCTAATTTCAAAGTTTTTGCTCTTTCTTCATCATAATCATTAGTACTATTTATCGAAGGCATATTAAATAACTTTTGTAAGTAGAAGCCTACTACTTTAATATTTTTAAGTTCCATTTTACTAGATAAATATAAATATATTGGTAATTGTAAATTAAGACCATATTCCATATTCTTTAAATCTATTGCATCGCTAGATCCTGTTTTATAATCTATTACAACAAGATAAGTCTTATTATCTTCTTCTTTATATAATACCTTATCTATTACTCCTTTAAAAGTAACTTTTATATTCTTATCTTTATTTACATATATCTCTTTTTCTTTCATACTTTGATCTAAAGATATATATTGATATTGATCTCTAATAACTTTAATAATAGTAGATAATTCATCTTTAACATTACTTAAAATAAATAGTTCTCTGTTAGTTAGTGGTCTAATACTTTTTAAATAATTATTATAACTATTATCAATATCAAAATCTTTATCATCAATATGAGATAATATATAGTGAGCTACATTACCAATAATTATATTAAAATCATTATTAATAATATTAATCTTTAAAATATTACTAATATAATATTTAAACTTACACTTTTCATAATTATTAATTGCTGTATATGAAAGAAGTAATTTATTATCTAAATATTTATATAGTTTATTTTTATCTATATTATGATACTTATTATCATACTTCATATAAGGAATATTATAATTACTATATAATAAATCTAAATCATCTTCTTTAACATTATATTTAACTAAATTATCTAATTTATTAGCCAAAAGAATCTTATTAGCCATATCCGAATTATTATAACTTATTTTATAATCTTTTATAATATTTACATCTATAAGTAAATCACTCATTGTATAACTATTATTATTATCTCTTAGTTTATAAGTAATTATTAAATTATTAATATTCTTTATCTTTTTAATAACTTCTATTTTCTTATTAATATTAAGTTCATTACTAGTATCATATCCTAATATTTCTTTTTCTTTATCACTAAAGTATTCATTATCCTTATATAATACAGGTATATTTTCTTTATTAAAACCAAGTAGAAATACATAATCATCATCTTCAAAGTAATCATTAATATTACTTATCTTAATACCACTACTACCTTCATCTAAATAAGTATTTTTTAAATCATTAACAATTAATTCTCTAACCTCTTCTTTATCATTAATGAAACTATAATTATTTAATACTTTAACTACTTTATCCTTAATATCATCATCTTTAATTATATCTAGATTATTATCGATATTATCTAAATTACTTAATACATCTTTTACTACTTTTATTGAGTAAATACTTCTCTTTTTTATTGATATTGGTAAATTATATATTTTAAATAATCTATATATTACTTCTTTATATTCATTAGTTATAATTAACTTTATTTTATTTATATCTATATTCTTTCTAAGTAATTCATATATTCTATCTATAACAAATATTACTTCATCATCAATATAATCAAATTCATATACATCATAGATATTATTATCTCTATATTTATAATCAATAACTTTATAATTTAAATCTTTTAAAATACTTAAAGTATATTTATCTAAATAATCATAACCATATATATATATTTCTTTATCTTTAATATACTCTCTAAATCTATCATTATAGATAAGTAGTTTATTATTATCTAAATACTCTTTCATTTCTTTTAATATATTCATCTTATTATTATCTAATTTATCACTAATATAATATAAATTATTTATATATACTAATGCTGAACTTAAATTAATATCATATTCTTTCATTAAATAATATATTGTCTTATTATTATAATCAAATATATATTTCTTAATAAAATCCTCAAGTGACATAAATTTAATATTATAATTATAGTATTTAATTCTTACTATTTCAATTATCTTATTTTTAATCTTATTGGGAGTTATTAAAACATATTCTTTCATTTTACCACCTATTTATATTATCTCATATAATGAGGAAAAGTTAAAGAAAAAAAAGCAAGTTTTATTTGCTTTTCTTTAATATATGAGCCTTATAAGTATTAAGAGCAAGCTCTGCTACTGTCATTTGACCTACACCACCAGGTACAGGTGTTATGTAACTAGCAATATCTTTAACATTATCAAAATCAATATCACCACATAAACTACCATCATTCATTCTATTTATTCCGACATCAACTAAAACAGCCCCTTCTTTAACCATATCTTTAGTTATAAATTTCTCTTTTCCAATCGCTGCTACTAAAATATCAGCATTTTTGGTATAAAAAGATAAGTTTTTAGTTTTAGAATGACACATAGTAACCGTAGCATTTCTATTTGTCATAAGTGCTGATAATGGTTTACCAACTAAATCACTTCGACCAACAATAACAACATTCTTTCCTTCAATATCTATATTATAATAATCAAGTAAATCTACTATTCCCATTGGTGTACAAGCTACTAATGCTGGTTCATTATGAACAAGTTTTCCCATATTAATATCAGTAAGACCATCAACATCTTTCTCTGGTAAAATAGCATTTTGAATTTTTTTAGCATTAAGATTTTTGGGTATTGGCATTTGAACTAATATACCGTCAATTAAGTCATCATTATTTAATGAAGAAATAATATTTAATAGTTCTTCTTCAGTAATATTCTCACTTAATTTTATATGTTTAAAATTATAACCAAGATTTTCCGCCATTTTATTTTTTTGTCTTACATAAACATTACTTGCAGGATCATCACCAACTTGAATAACTACTAATCCTAATTTTTCATCTAATTTTATTATTTTTTCTTTTAATTCTTCTAGTAACTTAATTTTTACTTCTTTTCCATCTAATAAAATCATTCTATCTACCTTTACCTTTCTTTGTCATTTCATCATAACTCTGATTAAAAATATTAGCTAATATTTTTTGATTATTTCTCTCACTTATAATACCAAGTTTTGCTCTATATCCATCAGTTATAATTTGCATTTTTTTTAAAGTAAGAGTACTATAACTATTACCTAAATATTTCTTGTAATTATTAATAATATTTATTCTTAATTTTTCACATTCTTTAAGCATATTTCTAATCATTGTTGTATTACTACTATCATCATCTTCATTATTAATATTAATCTTATTTAATTCTAATAATAGTTTTTCTATTTTTCTATCAATTTTTTTCTTAATTAATTTCTCTGTTAGTGTTGGAGATACAAATATAATTTTATTTACTTCAATAGCATCTTTCTTTTTATTTTTAGGTGTTATCTTATAACCATTTTTATCATATTCTAAATATATTACTTCTCCTGTTTTATTATCTTTACTTATATAATAATTATTCATGACTACCCCCTAATAAATCTGGTCTATTTTCTTTAGTTAATCTTATTTGCTCACTATGCCTATATTTATTAATATTTTCATGATGTCCACTTAATAATACTTCTGGTACTTTCATTCCACGATATTCTACAGGTTTAGTATAATTAGGATAATCAAGTAGATTATTATCAAAACTTTCACTATCTAGTGATTCAGTACTAATAACATTATCTACTAATCTTATTATACTATCCATAACTACCATTGAAGGAAGTTCTCCTCCAGTTAAAATATAATCTCCTATAGATAGTTCTAAATCCACTATTGTTTTAATTCTTTCATCAAAACCTTCATAATGACCACATAATATTATAATATGTTTATATTTAGATAAATCATAAGCTATACTTTGTTTATATACTTTACCTGATGGTGTCATCATTATCACTAATGTATCTTCCTTTTTTAAAGCATCTATAGCCCTAAATATAGGATCGCACATGAGAACCATACCTCCACCACCACCAAATGGATAATCATCTACTTGGTTATTTTTATATACTGTATAATCTCTAATATTATGTATATTTATTTTTACTAATTCTTTATCTATTGCTCTCTTTATAATAGATTCATTAATAAAGTTATCATACATATTTGGAAATAATGTTAGTACATCTATCTTCATTATTATTACCTCCAATCATATATTTTCCCTTTAATTAATTATAATATATTAATAATTAAATGTCTATATCTTTTTACTTATTTCACTCTAATTCTAAAGTATTAGAGTGTCACTTATAGCCAATAAATTGTCTATAAGTAAATAATAATAAGATATTATATTCGGGGTGAAATACTTTCTAACTGATAACATTCATAATATCTATTGATATTTTTAATAAAATATACTATAATGTATATGGAAAGAGAAATTACCCATAATAAAAATGGGTAACACCTAGTTTGTGAAGGTGTTCTCTCCATGTTTTTTTGCATAGAGCACTGCCTTGGTGCTCTATTTTACTTATTTTCTAAGGTTACTACTATATATGAAATATAGTGTAACTAGAGTAATCCAAGCAAATGCTAGGACTAGATCCACTTCAAAACCCCCTTTAACAGAAAACTTTGAAACATAGAATCACCCCTTCCTTAAGATACTTAAAAAAGGAGAGAACACCACCAGATATTACCGCATAAACATTATATATTAATATCTTTATATAGTCAATATTTTTTTGATTATTTTTTTATTATCTTTATAAAGCCTTATTTTATAGGTATTTATAAGAAAAATACATATAGTACAAATGTATACTAAATAGAAAAAGATATATCTATTTCTTTACTACAACAGTAGTACAATTAGACATATCTATTTTTTTAATTAAATCTAATAATTCTTTTATTGATAAGTTACTAATTAAACCTATTGGATCTTCTTCTAATTCATTATTATAAATAATACTATCCATAATAATATCATTAATATTTTCAACATTTTCATAAGCAAAAATCTCATTACTTATTAATACTTTTTTCTTTCTATTAAAGTCTTTTTCATTTATTTCTATATTATCTAATTTATCTTTAAGTTTATCTAAAAATTCATTATATTTGCTAGTTTCATTAACTAATGTAATTAATAGATGTGTATCTGTATTAAGTAAACTAATATAAGTAGTATTATTAATAATACCTTCTTTTTTTAGTTCTTCATCAAAAGTACTAGTTTCATCAAATAAAGTAGTAAATAAGATATGCATATATAAATGTAATTGTCTTCTAGTTAATTTAATATTTTTTAGAGGTATTTTTATAGTATAAGCAATTTTAGGAATATTAGTATTCATTGTAATTATTTCTTTTTCTTTTACTACTTTATCATCTTCTTTAAAATCTTTTACTACTATTTTATTCATAGCCTTAAAATCTTTATTATTTTGATTTTCTCTTATTAAGTTCATTACTTCTTCAGGATCAAAAGATCCTGTTACAACCATAAACATATTAGAAGGATGATAAAATGTGTAATAGCAGGTCTCTAAATCATCTTTAGTAATGCTTTCAATATCTTTTACAGTGCCAATTATACTATTACGATAAGGATTACTATTTAAAGTATTTAATCTTACCTTTTCAAATAAAACCTCTGCTGGTCTATCTTCATACATATGTATTTCTTCTGATATAATACCCTTCTCTTTCTCAACCGATTCATCAGTTAAATAAATATTTTGAACATAATTAAGTAAATAATTTATATTTTCTTTTAAATCCTTCGTAGCATAGAATAAATAAGTAGTATTTCTAAAAGTAGTAAAAGCATTACATATAGAACCAGATTTAGCAAAGAACTCCATTGGTTGAGGATCTTCTTTTTCTGTAAATACTTTATGTTCTAGAAAATGAGCAATACCTTTAGGAAAAGATTTAATTTTATCTTCTCCTAGTGGAATAAAATCATTATATACTGAACCATATTTAGTTGTAAAAGTTACATAATTAGTATAAACATCATCTTTAGTATAAAGAAATACTTCTAAACCATTTGGCATCTTTTCATAGTAGACATCTTCTTCTAATTTCTTTATTTTAATCTTCTTCATGCTCATCCTCCTTTGGCTCTAATGTTAATACTGTATGAAGTGTAACCTTTTTACTTACTTTTATAATTTCATCTTTAGTTACTCTATTAAAAGCTTCTATTCTCTCTTCATCACTATCACTTCCTACTAATACCTTAGAAAAATATGTATTAACTACCGATATTGGATTATCCCTACTAGCTTTAATAGCGGATATAATAGTATTTCTAGAAGATTCTATATCTTCATCCTTAAACTTACCACTAGTTATATCTTTCATACATTTCTTAATTAATTTAATACTCTTATCAATATTCTTAGCCTCTACTCCTGAATTAATAATTAATATATTATCATAAGCTTTAACTGAAGAATTAATGTAGTAGCAGTATCCTTGCTTTTCTCTTACTGTATTAAATAATATAGAATTAGAATTACCTCCTAGTAACTCATTATATAATTTTATTACATATTTTCTTTCATAATCAGTTAAATTATTCAAACTACATAAAAGCAATAATTGAGATTGATTTACTTTATCATATTCCCTATATCTAACTATTCTTTTTCTTATTGGAAGTTCTTTAACTAATACTTTCTTATTATCTTTCTTAAAAGTATCTATCTTAAAATATTCTTTAAATATATCCTTAATATCATTACTTTGAAAATCTCCTAATACAAAGATATCAATTTGATCTTCTTTTAATACTTTTTTATAATATTCATATAAACTTTTACCAGTAATATTATCAATATCTTCAATATAACCAAAAGTATTATAAGAATATGGTTTATCTTTCATCTTTTCCATTAATTTTAATATTGAATACTTAATCTTATTATCATTAATACTAAGTATATCTTGTTTTAATCTATTTTTTTGATTATCAATACTTATAAAAGCATTATCTTTTATATAAGGATTAAAAATTAAATCAAGAAAAAAGATGATAGATTCTTTATTCATATTTTCTTCAGTATACTTTTCATTCAAAAACTTTGTCTGAAAAGAAAGATTACTAAAGTTACCAATTCTTGATATACTAGAAGATACTTTAATATCATAAAGATTCTCACTTTCAATAATTAAATCTCTTTCTGTCTTATAATTATTGCTAGAATCTAATAGTACCATCTTCAATAGGTTCCTTATTGTAATCTCTTTTTTATCTACTGGTCTATAAAAATCTACATCAATTGTTATTGTTTTAAACTTGTTTGTTTTGATCAAGTGGAGATTATATCCCCCCATACTTATTGTCTCAAATGTCATTATCCCACCTCTTTCTTATAGTATGTACAAGTTTTATATTTTTAAACTAGTCTCTAGTGCTAATGTAATTAATCTATCAAGTCCTTGTTCTCTTTCTAAACTAGATAACTTATCAGTAAAAGTAAAACTATCACTTACCATAAGTAAAGTACTTGCCTTCTTCCTAAGTAGTTTAGCATTAGTAAATAATGCAAATGATTCCATCTCTACACCTAGAACATTATATTTTTCAACTTTATCTTTAAAATCATTATTTTGTTCATAAAAAACATCAGAACAATATATATTTCCTTTATATATAGTATCTCCTAGTGCTTTAGAAGTATCCATAATAATATTATTTAAATCATTATCCCCATTAATATTAATATTAGGATAATTACATAAAAATCTACCATAATTAGAATTAGTAATTGAATTATCTACGAGTACCATATCTTTTAATTTAAGATTAGTATAACTACCCATAGTACCTATTCTAATTATATAATCAACATTATATTCTTTATATAACTCATAAGAATATATACCCATACTAGGACATCCCATTCCTGATGGAAAGATTGTTACTTTTCTATTTTTATAGTAACCAGTATAGGCAGTCATACCTCTAACATTATTTACTATTATAGAATTAGTAAGAAACTTTCTAGCTATGTACTCACATCTTTTAGGATCTCCCGGCATAAGAACTACATTAGAAATATCTTCTAATTTACTCTCTATATGTGTACTCATATTCGCTCCTTATCTTGTAATATTTATACTATATTTTTTAACATTATCTTTTAATAAACTATCACTATAAGTAAATTTAATCTCTAGTTTATCTTCAGTAGTATACTCTTTAGATTCTTCTCCTATAGAGTTATTATTCTCATCATATAATTTTATAGTAATAGTATATTTATCACTATTATTATTTTTAAGATCACTAGTAAATACTATATCAGTATCACTATTATTAATAACAATATTACTTACATTTACATCATTAATATTTAAACTATAATTATTAATATCAATATCTTTAATAGTCTCTTCAGTATATTCTTCTTTATAACTAGATACATCAATACTAGCAAGTAAATTAATATATACTTTAGTATTATCTCCTTCAGTAATAAATCTTATACCATTAACAGTACTATCTTTAGTAATATTATTAACTACACTAGTACAAATATCATTAGTATTACCATAGAAAACACATAAATTAGTAGTAATTTCTTTATATATATTAGTAACTACTTCTTCATTATCTTTATTATAAGTAACCTCTAATTCGTTATTAACAAGTGGAATATTTAAGTTTAAACTACCATCTTTAGTAGTAACTACTACTGCATTATTACTAGTACTAGCAGTAATATCTAAATTAGAGTTATTTAAATTAGTTACAACATCATTCAAAGTAGCATAACTAGGAGTATGATCATCAGGTTTAACTTTATCTTCTTTCTTAGTAAGTTTTAAAATAGATAATATTGCAATACATCCTATTAGTATTACTATTAAACAATAAGCAATAATTGTATCTACTTTCTCTCTCTTTTCTACCTTCTGTCTCATCATCATTTCTTGATCATAATTTTGTTCATTCATTTCTTTTACCTCTTTTCTTCTTTATTTATTTCATTGTAAACACCTTGCGTGTTAATACCATCGTTTAATAACCAAAACCCTACTCCGACTCCATGTCAGTTTTTCATCCTCTACCGAACATATCTTGCCTGTCCAGTGAAAAGGGTTTCACTGGACTTATTAAGATTCAAGATACATATCTAGCATTCTATCCAACAATCCATGGTTCATTCATCGTTCCCTTTCCCCCGGATATAGCATCAGATGAGAGAGAAACTACCGGACGCGCGGCGTAATTAGTAATATAAACATAACCTAAATCAAGGCCACCTAGAGCATTCCAATCATCTACAATAGAATAACCGCCCGCGAAGGCCCATGGAGTTAGTGTCCAATAATTGTAAGAAGGGGTATGTAAATAGAATTCAGTATTAAGAATAGAACTACTAGTATTATTGTCAGATGAAAATCCTCCTGCATATGCTATCTCATCTGATGTTATTAATGCTACTGGATATGTTAACTTTCCATTTCCAAGTGTACTACTCTTTGTAAACTTATCATTATTATTTGGACACTTTAAACTTGGAGTATGATCTACCCAGTTTCTTTTAAATCCACCATATGCTGTTGTATTAGTTCCATATCCTAAGCCTGTGTTAATATAAGATGAGTTTACTTTAGTTAATATAGAATTAGTAGTACTATCATTTGCTATACTTCTATCATTACAATATATTGCATCTGCTACATATGATGAATATCCTTTATCTTCTATATTTGTTTTATACCAAGTATCTATTACTCCTTTTATAGTACTATTATTTGTATTAGAGTGTGCACTAGCATATGTTGTTGCTCCAGTACTACCTGTCATATATCCCACATAAGTATTATCATTATAACTAGAGTTATATGCTGATTCGCTTATATAACTATCTGTTTCAGATTCTCCATTAGCATGAGCACTAGTACCTGCATATATCATTCTAATAGAACCATCACCATTTATTCTAATTATTCTCCAATAAAAGTTAGCAAACTTAACATAATTATTTTCTACTGCACCTCTAAAATAATAACTAGTACCAAAATCATCTTCAGCTTTATATATTCCTTTTGTTCCATCACCTAATCCAGTATTACCATTAAAGTCTGCTCCATTATTACCACTTACTGTAGTAAAGTCAGGTGTATCATTAGCAAGAGTTATTGTACTATTTAAACCTTTTAAATAATTTAAAGTATCAAGTGCTGGCTGTTTTCTTTCTTCTACTGTTATTGTACCCACTAGTGATTTATTTATCATATTAAGATCATTCTCTTCATTACCATCTATATATAAATAGAAGATAAAATCTACATTACCTTTAAATAATCCACCTTCATATAACTTATTAGTATTTTCTATATTACTAAAGTCTCCTTCAGTTATAATAGTATTATTTGATACTAATTTATATTTTAATGTTTTATTTTTTAATTCGTTATCTATACTATTAATATTTAATGATATTCTATAACTAAAACTAGTAGTACTTTTATTAGTTATAGTAAAAGTAGTTTTTTCTCCATCAGTATAATTAAATACTGGTGCTAATTTATTAGTACTTATATCATTACCATTTTTAAATATTACATCAGATGATGCTCCAATTGACATAGTTAAATTAGTATTATTAGTACTACTCCAAGTAAACCAAGCATAAGTTCCTGCTGATATTACTAAAATAATTAATAATACGATCATTGCTATTAGAAATGATTTACTATGTATTATTTTCTCTAACTTTTTATTCATATTTCACTCTCCGTACTCTATAAATAAATATACTATAAAAATGATATTTTTTCAAGTAGTTTAGAGTATTATTTTTAATTATTTTACTAAAGAAAAAAATCTCAATAATGAGATTAATTTCATAACTATTTAACTACTTCTACTTTAACTTTTTCATCTTTCTTACATTTTACTTCAAATCTATTACTACAATTAAGGCATTTAACTGTATGTGTTCCTTTCTTTAAAGGTAATCTTATTTTCTGTTTACATTTAGGACATTTTTTATACATATGAGTATTTCTATCTTTATATTTATTTTTATTATAATTAAATACTTTCAATATTTTATTTTTAATTCTTAGATATACATCATTCTCTTTTTTTCTTTGTTTAATATTTTTAGATAAAAAGCGGTAGAAGATTACTATGATTAAAAGTACTTCTAATAATCTAATAATATTATTATTTATAAAAGAATTTATTACTAGTAATATAAAACATATTATTAATAATAGTTTGTATAGATCATCTACTCCATATCTACCTATCATAAACTTTCTCATCTTATCATTCAAAATAATCACCTTTTCCTTCTAAATGTTACTGCAAATGTCACTGTAAATGTTACTGCAAATGTTACTGTAACTTATTTTATTTTCCAAATACCTTTTTTATCTGAACCAATTCTTTCAATATAGTTATTTTCTTTTAAAATATTCAAATTTCTAACTATAGTCATTTTACTAACATCAAGTAACTTACTCATTTCCACTTGTGTTATTCTATTATTTTCTTTTATTAATTTAATAATATTTCTATTCTTTAACCACTATTCTATCTTTATTACCCATATATGGTCTTAATACTTCTGGTATAGTAATACTACCATCCTCATTATAATTATTTTCAATAAGTGCTATTAAGGCTCTAGTACTTGCTAAAACGGTATTATTTAAAGTATGAGGATAATAATTACCTTCCTCTCCTTTTATTCTTATAGATAATCTTCTAGCTTGAGCATCTCCTAGTGTTGAACAAGAACCAACTTCAAAATACTTCTTTTGTCTTGGACTCCAAGCTTCAACATCACATGATTTTACCTTTAAATCGGCTAAATCACCAGAACAGCATTCTATTGTTCTAACTGGAATATTCATATTTCTAAATATTTCAACTGTATACTTCCACATTTTATTATACCATTTCATTGAATCCTCTGGTTTACATAAAACTATCATTTCTTGTTTTTCAAATTGATGTACTCTATATATACCTCTTTCTTCTATACCATGAGCACCTACTTCTTTTCTAAAACATGGTGAATATGATGTCATTGTAATAGGTAATTTATCTTCTTTAATAATTTGATCTTTAAATTTACCTATCATTGAGTGTTCACTAGTACCTATTAAGAATAGATCTTCTCCTTCTATTTTGTACATCATAGCATCCATTTCTTCAAATGACATAACACCACTTACTACATCACTTCTTATCATAAATGGTGGTATACAATAAATAAAATCTTTGTCTATCATATAATCTCTAGCATAAGAAAGCATTGCACTAGATAGTCTTGCTATATCTCCCATTAAGTAATAAAATCCATTACCACTAGTTCTACCAGCAGCATCTTTATCTAAACCATTTAATCTATTTATAATATCGGCATGATAAGGTACTTCGTATTCTGGTACTATTGGTTCACCAAATCTTTCTAATTCGACATTTTCACTATCATCTTTTCCAACTGGAACAGTACTATCTATTATATTAGGAATCTTCATCATTTTTTCTTTTATTTCTTTAGCAAGAAATTCTTCTTCTTTCTCAAGTTCTGGTATTCTATTCTTAATAGAGGTTACTTCTTCTTTTATTTTATTGGCCTCCTCTATCTTTTTTTCTCTCATTAAAGAACCAATTTCTTTACTTAATGTATTTACTTTACTTCTATCTTCATCAGCTTCTGTTTTAATCTTTCGATATTTAATATCCATTTCATATATATCATCTACTAATGGTAATTTTTCCTCCTGAAACTTCTTTTTAATATTTTCTTTTACTAATTCTTTATTTGTTCTAATTATATTTATATCTATCATTGTTTCCTCCTATTTAATTATTTTTACTGGTTTTATTATAAATTGTATAAATTCTTTTGATAATATTATTATTTTTTCTTGTATTTTCTTATCTTTTAAATCTAATACTATTTTATTACTTTTATTATTTAATTGATTAATATAAGCAATTATTGTTTGTATATGAAAATATGTAGTTAATAATAAAAATAATATATACATATATTTTAAGTTATTTATCTTTATTGTTAATACTCCTAGTATTAAGGTTAACATAAGTAGTGTTGTTTTATGTTTTCCTACTCTTTCTGTAAATACTGTTTTATATTTTCTTATTGTTAGATAGTTAATTACTGATATTATTATTTCCATAATTAATGGTATTATTATTAAATAATTTTTGTTTAATAATAATATAATTATTAATGATAGGAAATATAATTTATCACTAATAGCATCTAAATATTGTCCCATTTTTGAATAAGCATCTAATTTTCTAGCAAGATAACCATCTATCATATCCGAGACTGCACCATATATATATAATATTAAAGATACTACGATATTATCTTTAATAAAAAAGATAAAACCTAATACTAGTGATATGATTCTTGATATCGTAATTATATTGGGAATATTTTTTTTAAATTTATACATAATAACAATTCCTTTCATATTGATTATACAATAATAACTACTAAAAATCAATTAAGTAATGTAAAATAGATAAAATATAATTTACTATTTATATTTATTTTGATATAATTTAGAAGTGGAGGATAAAAAATTATGGAAAATATGGTAGAAAGTTTAGTTCATTTGTTTAATGGTCTTGGTAAAGAAGTGGTGGTATTTATTATATCAATGCTACCATTATTAGAATTAAGAGGTGGTTTGCTTGCGGCTTCTCTTCTTAAACTTGATTTCTTACCTGGCTATATTATAAGTATAATAGGAAATACTCTTCCTATTCCTATTGTTTTATTATTTCTAGAAAAAGTCTTAAATTGGTTAAAGAAATTTAAAGCTACTGAAAAGTTTGTTAATAAAATAGAAAATAAGATTCTATCTAAAAAAAATCAAATAGAAAAATATGGTTATATTGGTCTTATGTTGTTTGTTGGAATACCATTACCTGGTACTGGTGCTTGGACAGGTGCAGGACTTGCCGTACTACTTAATATGAATAAAAAGAAATCCTTTCTTTATATTATGCTAGGGGTTGTTCTTGCAAGTATTATTATGAGTATTATATCTTATGGAATTCTTGGTAATATTATAAAATAAAGAGTATAGTTTATTTCTATATGAATTAGTCAACAAAAAGTAGACACTATAAAAAGATTTATTAGAACCCTAGTTC
>OLQV01001048.1_pt1 | contig 22083 bp, 26 predicted proteins | sample 1672371 | NCBI WGS metagenome assembly OLQV01 (sample SAMEA3136676, study PRJEB25190) | human gut metagenome
TACCGATATGCTACATTGATATTTTTATCATCAGCACCTTCGACATTAATTACCTCAGCCATTACAAGCTGGCTTTCAGCATAATTATTGTAATCGTTCCGCACATGAAAAAACATAAACACAGCGGCAATCACAGCCAGCACACAGGCAAGGCTTTTTAACAGCGATATTGTGCTTTGAATTCTTTTGGCCCTCTCAGTAAATTCTTTTTCTTTTGATTTTTCCAAGTTTTTCATATTCTCCATATTCGTCATCGGCAGATGCTTCTTTTTTCTTTTTTAAGTATTTTTTTTGTTCTATTTCTAGTATGCTGGAATTTTTGGCGGCAAGAAATTTTTTGCGAAAAAATGCCGGCAGAATTTCTGCCGGCAGAGAATATCATCGATGGACTGGAGACCGCAGCCAACCTCTGATAACTCCCCGGCTTTGCCGGAGTCGTTATATTTATTCTGGTACCGAGCCGGTAACGGCGAGGTATCACCAGGTTTCAATGGTTGTCCGCTTCGGAAGTTATTGGACGTATACGGGGAGTCATCGTAGGGCGAGTATTCGCCCGCGCTCTACACTCCGATTTCGTCGTCGTTTGTCAGCCCTTGCGGTGTACGGCGGTCTCTACGAGGGTTCACGTAAGCTCGCTGCATCATCTTCAACCAATTTGTTTAATAAGGTTAATTGATGCAGTGATATATGCAACAAGCCAAAGCACAAATGCGATATTCTGCGCTACTACACTTTTAATTGATGTGGTAACTATTTGTTCTGGAGCATTTTTTCGTATTCGTATTTCTTTTTCGTCGCCTGCTTTAATTTCGCTGACTGATTGCCTAACGCTTTCCTCGTATTTATCGCCGTCATAGTTATATCGATATTTAACATCCAGCATACTGTTTTTTGTGCCGGATACATTGATGACATCTGCTTTCACAACTTTGCTGTCTGTATATGCCTTGTAATTAGTCGTGGCATTTAGCACGAAAAGTATAACCTCACCCCAAAATATCGCAATACAAACAAAAGCAAAGACCTTTTTTCTTTTAGTAATAATTTTGCCAGTCATTTTAATCCTCCTATCTTTTTTTGTATATTTACAGCATGCTTAATTTCTTGTTAATTAAAAAATTAGTTCAAGCCTCACTCCTGTTCATATTTCGATTTCAGTTTCTTCAGCAATCTCAGTTCTTCTTCTTTTTCTGCCTCTTCTTTTTCTGCCTGTTTTTTCTTTTCCTCTGCTTCTCGTTTTTCTTTGTATCAATCTTTATGCATTTCTGCAGGTTCGAACAAAAATTCCAAAGGGAATTTACAAGATATGGAATCATACATGTCGTAATGTCCGTCGTATGCTACAACATGTACGGAATCTTTTGTAAAATGAGTTTTATCATAATAAGCAAATTCATCTCCACCTGAATCTTTGATTCAGGTGGAGATGAATTTGCAAATATAAAAAATATAATAAAAAAATATTTACTTTCTCTTTTTTGTCCCATATGGGCGGCCAGGTCTCCTGTTCTGTGTTTCAACATACTCTTTTAATACATCCAATGTAACACTACCTGCAGTTGCGACAAAATAACTTCTTGACCAGAAATTATCTCCCCATAAGAATTGTTTCAGGTAGTCCTCATAATCTCTTCTCAGAACCCTTGCCGTAACTGTTTTTAACGTAGCAATTTCGTTTGCGACTGCATATTTTGGGCTTAGTTCTGCCAGGATATGGACATGGTCACAGACAGCTTCTATTGAAATCACATGTCCTTCATGCCCTTCTATCAGCCTGATAATTTCTTTCTTCAGCCTGTCTCCTATTTCTTCATTGATACATTTTCTACGATACTTTGTCACAAGTACAATGTGATACTGCAGCCCGTATACTGCATGTGATGACTTCCTGTATTCCATAGATATCCTCCTAATTAATTATGTATGTAAGTTTCCAAACACTTGACAAATCTTTTAAATATGGTATAATTATAAATATATAAGTAATATATGTCAAGAACAATTTTAAAGGAGGGAGAGCATATGGAAAAATGTCTTTTTTCTAAATATACAAAACCGGATACGATGGATTCCATAAAGGCAGACATTGTACGTTACAATAAGATAAAGTGTTATGCTTTCTCTCTTATTGTTAAAATGGGTGGTGACAAGCCGCTTTCTGACGGAACTTCCATCCACAATCATTTAAAGGATAAATTTAATGTCAACGACCATTTCGCAAATGCTGCAAAAAGAGAAGCAGTCGCTTCTTATAAATCCGCGATGGAGTGCTTAAAGTTGAACGCCGAAACGCTTGAGAGCAAAATCAAACAGGAGAGCAAGAAGCTTTCTTCGGAGCAGAAACGGCTTGACCATTTAAAGGAAGAAAAAGCGTCTCTTGTAAACAGAAGTCTTCAACGTAAATCCGGGTCGAAGAGAAAAGTGAAGTTCAAGTCTTATCGCGGTGGTAATGAATCGGAAACCAGTGAAGGCACTTTTCAGGTAAGGAAAGGTAAGAAGGTTACGACATACAAAAACCAATACCTTTTTGAAGTGCAGTATCTTACGCCTGAAATCAAGCGCGTTGAACATAGGATACACTGCATTGAGCAGAGAAGAACAAGACACGAGCATGAACTGGAAAGAATAAAATCTCAGATTGACAGCGGGCGACCGTCTGTATGTTTTGGAAGCAGGAAATTGTTTAAGCAGCAGAATACAATCTATGCCGGCAGACACGATGAATGGATTAAGGAATACAGAAGCCGCAGAAATAATGGTATGACAATTCCTGGAAGAAAAGGCATCATACAGGGCAACTGTGTTGTCAGATATGATACTGATACAAAGATGCTTTCTTATGACTCTATGACAAGGATTCCAATTAAAACAAAGAGCTCCAAGACAAAGAAAGAATCTGTCCTCAAGGCAGTTACCTGTGGAATAAAAGATGTTGAATTCCCGTATGGACAGGATTTTGTAAATGATGCAATGAATAATGAATCCAGACAGGCAGTTGCGTGGAGATTTGAAGATGCAGGCAATAGGATACTCGTAAAATGTATGGTGTCTATAGAACAGAATCTCCCGAGAAAAAATGAATACTATGCCGATGGATGTGTTTCTTTTGATACAAACGTAGACCATCTTGCAATGACAGAACTTGACAAGCATGGAAATCTTATCCATCACGAAGTGATTCGTTTTGATATCACAGGAAAGACGAATGAGCAGAGGGAGCAGATACTATCCAATTCTCTTGAGAAGATATTTAAGTATGCCAGGCAGAAATGTAAACCTATTGCGATGGAAAATCTGAAAGACATCAAGAATGAATCAATGTATAAAAACGAAGAGTTAAACAGGAAGCTGTCTGAATTTGCTTACACAAAAATCACACAGCTTGCAGAATCTAAGTCGTATAAATACGGAATCGACCTGTGCAAAGCAGCACCGGCATTTACATCACAGATTGGAAAAATCAAATATATGCGTCATTATGGTATATCAATACACGTTGCCGCTGCAATGGCGATTGGAAGAAGGGCTATGGGATTTAAGGAACGCCCTCCTAAAGAACTCCGTCACCTGATTCCACAGGATAACAAAAACAGACATCACTGGTCTCAATGGAGATTTCTGGCAAGGTACTTAAAGAAACAGCCAGCTTATAAATTTTATCATATGATACCATATGATAAATTTGAATGTATTACAGATATGAATAAATATATGAAGGAAGAATTTTATAATTACCAAAACCGTGCATACTTTTTAAAAAAGCTTGCGGGTATATTTAACAAACTGGCACGCACAATGCCAGATATAACTACTGTATAATTTGTATTTCGTACTAATTATCAACACGAAATTAATTGAATATATATATGGATATGGGTGAACCGGAAATCGGAAGGAAACCAGAGGAAGAACTTCCCGTCTAAGGATGAAATCATCCATATCTATCTGAAAGGTATGAGAGATGGCGCCCGTTATCTTCCAATTAGCATTGACTTCGGTCTTTGCCTTGCGGATAGTTTTGGAAACCTGACGGCATACCAAGGTGAAAACAAGGTGAACGATAACACTGTGAGTAGCCCTTCAAGTAATCTTGTATCTGAAACTCGTTTCGATTCGTCGAAACCTTTTAGATGCGGATGAAAGAGGCCCCCATTTGATTTCTGCTCGCCAGAAATCAGTTGGGGAGGTTCACTGATATCCAGCGTATCAAATTCTTTGTCTAGGAATCCGATTTCGTGAACAACTTCTTTTACACGAGACATTAACATCGAGTAATTTTTAAGTGTGTTCATGGCATCTTCTTTTGTCATCTGAAACATGTTTTTCCACCTCTCTTTATGATAATTTGCATCTTCAGTATGCCATATTTTTCCAAAAGAACAAAATTTTTGCGGAAATATTTTGCCCGGCAGATAATCTGCCGGGCCCTCTCGTCTTATACATCCAAATTCGCTTCCGTCGCGTTACTGTAAATATACTCTTTTCTTGGCTGTACCTCATTTCCCATCAGTAAGGCTGTCAAGTCTGAAGCCGCCTGCGCGTCTTCAATCTCAACCTGCTTCAGCATCCTTGTCGCCGGATTCATAGTAGTCTCCCATAACTGCTCCGCATCCATCTCTCCGAGACCTTTATAACGCTGCAGTTTAAAGTCTTTATGTGTTTTTCTGTATTTTTCAAGTGCCTTGTCGTCATACAGATACTCTTCTCTTCCGTTCTTTCCGTTCGGAATCGCTTTGTATAATGGCGGCATCGCGATATATACATGTCCTTCATAAAGCAGTTCAGGCATAAATCTGTAAAACAGAGTCAAGAGTAGTGTGGCAATATGTGCCCCATCCACATCCGCATCGGCTGCGATAATGATTTTGTTGTATCTCAATTTGGAGATGTCAAAGTCATTGCCATACCCTTCAGAGAACCCGCAGGCGAAAGCATAAACCATTGTTTTAATCTCGGCATTTGCCAGGATTTTATTGATGCTTGCCTTTTCCACATTCAGAATCTTACCCCTGATTGGAAAGATTGCCTGAAATTCACGGTTTCTTGCTGTCTTAGCAGAACCACCCGCAGAATCACCCTCAACGATAAAGATTTCGCATTTCTCCGGGTCTTTACAGTTACAGTTTGCCAGTTTTCCATTGCTGTCAAAAGAATACTTCGGCTTTGTCAGCATATTTGTTTTTGTTTTTTCTTCTGCTTTTCTGATTTTTGCAGACTTTTCAGCACATCCAATAACGGCTTTCAGTTCTTCCAGATGGCGGTCAAAATACATCTGCAGCTGTTCTGAGATAACGGATGAAACCGCTTTTGCAGCATCCGGGTTATCCAGTTTTGTCTTTGTCTGGCCTTCAAATCTCGGGTCCGGATGTCTTACGGAAACAACAGCTACGAGACCATTTCTTACGTCCGCTCCGGTGAAGTTTGCGTCCTTTTCTTTAAGGATACCAAGCTCCCTTGCATATGTATTGATAAGTGTTGTCAGGGCTGTCTTAAAGCCTGTCAGGTGAGTACCACCCTCTGTTGTATAGATACTGTTGCAGAATCCGGTCACATTTTCGTGAAATTCTGTTGTGTACTGGAAAGCGCATTCAACTTCAATCCCGTCACTCTTTCCAGAAACAGAAACCGGCGCATCCTGCACTGTTTCAGAGTCTTTCGTCATAGACTTCACAAGACCGATAATACCTTCTTCTTCGTGAAAAGTAATTGACTCTACTTCTTTCTTTCTCTTGTCTTCATAGTGAATTATCAGCTTCGGGTTTAAGTAAGCTGTCTGATGCAGCCTGTTCTTTACCTCTTCTGCTCCAAACTTCACTGTATCAAAAATCTCATCATCCGGCAGGAAATTGATTGTAGTTCCGTGTCCTTTTGATTTCTTAATCATCGGGAGCAGGCCGTCAATCAGTTCTGTTGTCGGGTGCCCTTTTTCGTAAGAATCATGAAACAGGCCGCCATCACGTTCAATATCAATTGTAAGGCGTTTTGATAACGCATTTACGACAGAAGAACCGACACCATGCAGACCGCCGCTGGTTTTATATGATTTATTATCAAATTTACCGCCGGCATGCAGGGTAGACAATACCAGACGCTCTGCAGAAACACCCTTTTCATGCATTCCAACAGGGATTCCTCGTCCATTATCTCTCACGGTCACAGAACCGTCTTTTTCCAATGTTACCCAAATCTCACTGCAGAATCCTGCCATATGTTCATCAACAGAGTTATCAACGATTTCATAAATCATATGATTCAGTCCTCGTCTTGAAGTGCTGCCGATGTACATACCAGGACGCTCCCTTACGGCCTCAAGCCCTTCAAGAACTGTAATACTGTCTGCTCCGTAGAAATTAGTATTTTTTGCCATTTTTACCTCTCCTTTTTGTTATTTTTTTTCTTTCTTTTCGCGCTCCACGCGCCTTTTCAGCTCTTCAATGCCGCCTCTTGTCGTGAATTTCACCCCTGGCTTCTGGATGTCTTCTAGGAATTCTTCCAATGAGGTGCTTTCTATTTCTATATCATTATACGAAGGGTTTGAAAGCAACCGTTCCCTAATCTCATCCAGGTCACTTAAATCCATTGGCTTGTAATCTTTACCCATCTGTATTATTTTTCTCCATTTCTTCCTGTTCTTTTTTTCTATTCTTCTACAAGTTTTCGCAAAGCATCAAGACCGCCTTTAACGCCTTTCTCCGGGATAACTTACAGCTTTCTTTTGTGATATTTTTTCTCATAAGCAACTCTTTCCCTTAATTCTTTTATACCTCCTTTTGTCGTAAATTTTATTTTTGGATTACTTTCAATTTCTTGTAAAAACTCTTCTAATGAAGTGTCTGTAATTTCAATGTCGTTATACGATGGGTCTGTAAGAAGCCTTTCTCTGATTTTATCTAACTCATCATAATCCACTTTCATGCCATCTTTATTCATTTTTTCTTCCTCATATTTTTTTTCTAATACTATTATGCCAAATTTTCTTCGTTTCCAATTTTTTTTGCGGATTTCTTTTCGTCTGTTTTTTCTCATACATATTTAATATGCCGAATTTTTCAGGAATCTGTAAAAGTACACAAAAAACCAGCCGGCAAAATTTTTGCCGGCTGTCAGGTTTGATGATTCTTTATATTTCTTTATTCGTTTCTTTCTCGAGTTTTTCTAGTGCTTCAACGCTTCCGTTCAACGTATAGCATCCATTTTTCTTTACTTTATCCAAAATATCTTTATCAGTGAACGATACTATTTCCATATCGTCTTCCTCTTCTTCGTCTATATGTTTCATTATTTCTTTGTATTTATTTATATCAAATTGCATGCCGACATCCGCCTCTTTCGGACTTTATTTTTTATATTTTTTTAGTCTTTTTCTATAATTTTTTAAAAGCTTTTCTGCTGAATTGCATAAACCTCTTTTATTCTCCTAATCGCAATTATTTCACTTACTTCATAAACTTCACACAATTCGCGAACTAATTTCTTTTTCTTTCCTTTCGATGCACTTTGATAATTGTTTAATTCAAGATATTGATATACTTGATTTAGCGGCATCAAAAGTGCTACTGCTGTATAATCTGCCAGCTGCTCAACTTTTGGTTTATTTTTTTCCAATGGTCTTGTTAACGGTGCTGTATCTCCATTTATCAAATGCGCACATGCATGGGCAAAAACAAATCTTTTTGTTTCTCCCGATAGTCCTTCCTTAAAAATAACTTTTCGAATTCCATTTTCATCAGGTTCACATAATACTGCCTGACTCTGTATATTTTGTGAATCATTTCCAAATGTCACTTTCAGCACTTTCGCAATTTCTTCTAAACTAGTTTCTGGTTTAAGGTTATTTTTCTTATAGAATGACACTATTGTGTTTTCCATATTACACATATTTTTTAATTCAATATCCATCTCATTAATTTCTTTTGATGTTTTACGAATTTCTAGCCCGGTAACTATTGTTATAACAATAATCACTATACTTGTTATAGACAAATATAATTCTATGTTCATTTTTCCCCCTTACTGTTGTAATAATACTGAATGGATTATTCTTCCGCTTTGCTAAAGTATGTGATTTTGTGTGGCCCAAAGGCTTCCTTTATACTCTCAATTTCTCCAGCACTTTAACTTCATCATTAAGCTCGTATGAATATCCACCATCTTTTATTTTGTTAAAAATATCAGCATCAGTAAGTGATGTTATTTTAATATCTTTATCATCGTCATGTTCGTCAATATGGTTTATAATTTTATTGTATTTATTAATGTCAAACATGATTGATTTTTTATTTATTCCCATAGTTTTCTACCTTTCTTTTATTTAAAAATTAGTGCGAAAATACAAAGAACTTGCCGGCTTTAAGCCCTCTCTTCATCTTACCTCATCAACGAACTTCCCAATCGCCTCCGCTACTTTTTCAACGTATTTTTCTGCTTCTTTTCTTTTGTAAACATATATATAAGACGGATGCTGTACCGGCAGATACCATATGCCATTATGTTCTGTCGAAAAATATTCAAACCCGCACCAGCGCTTCAGCTTTATGTTCAGCTTTTTCTCTACCGCGGAACACACCTTTTCCCCGAGCAGAATCACGACCTTCGGCTTGATTTCTGCGATTTCGGCAAGCAGATACTTAAAACAGCAGTCAATTTCTGACTGGTTTGGATACCTTAACTTTCCATTTTTGTCTACCGGCGGGCATTTGACCAGATTGGTCTTATATCCTGACTTGCCGCAAGCGGCCTCAATCTGTTTAACAAGTTTTCCTGTGTTCGTAGTCTCGGAAAGCGGCTCTTCTCCGATTTTTGCAGATATGCCTACCCACAAAATATCGTACGTGTCGCTTATTTTTGTATTTGGATTTGAATACCTTTCGGCAATATTGCAGTGCATGCAGTCAGTCATATCATAAGTCCTCCTCTTATGGTTTGTATATACAGTATGCTATTTTTTTTAACCACACAAAAACGCTGCCGGCATTTTTTTTCGGCAGCTCATCATTACACTTAATGATAGGCAGTCTTCCTCTTTTTTATACTTTTTTATACCTTTTTATACTTTTTATTTCGCTTTATACTTCTTTATACTTTTCGTCATTTTGCACAAAAACAGCCTGCCGATATCCATCGGCAGGCGTCATATTTCCACAATCTCAATCCTACAGCCGCAATCTTACAGCCCAAGTTCTTTCTTCATCTTCTCCAGCTCATCATCTACATCAGCGCTTCCGCCGTTTTTGTACTTATCAAGCAGTGAATCTGCCGTGTTGTCATCGGCTGTCTTGTTCAGCTCAGTCATTGCTGCAGCTTCATCAAGCATCTTATCGGCCTTCGCTTCATATCTCTCAAAAGCATCAATGCTTGCCGCAGCCTTATCTCCACCGGAGAGAACCTGGTTCATGTGTTTCTGCGCCTTCGCAGTTGCCATCTTCGCCTTGATTGAATCACGTTTTGATTCAAGGTTTTCAATATCCCTTACCAGTTTATCATGCATTGCCTGCATGTTATCGGCATTCGCAGCTGTCATATCATAAGTTTTCTGTAATGCAGCCAGCTTTTCCTCTTCCTTTTTCTTTGCTTCCAGAAGTGTTCTTGCATCGCCTTCATTTCCTGCACGCAGGGCACTCTCTGCCGCCGCTTTGTAATCGGCAATCTGCTTTTCGCATTCTGTTACTTTTCTTTTTGCATTTTTCTCATCAGCCATTACTGCCGCTGTCTCTTTCTTAACTTCTGCCAGGTCTTTTCTAAGGTTCAGAAGGGTCTGGTCAATCATCTTTGCCGGGTCTTCTGCCTTGTCCAGCAGTGCATTCACATTTGCACTCATAATATCTTTAAATCTTGTTAAAATTCCCATATTTTTCAATCTCCTTTTTTGTATTTTTTAAGTAAGTCATCCGCTTCGGAATCTCCGTCAAGCGGTGTGTTTAATATTTTTTCAGTTTCTTTTGCTTCTTCAGCTTTGTGTTTTCTTCTGACTACCATCACAATGATGATACCGGCAAAAACAACAATAACGCCAATAACTTTCACTGCATTATTGCCGACATCGGCAGCCGTTGTTGATTTTGTCATAATACGGTCAGCCGTCTTTGTGAAAATGGTTGTGAACATGTCATCAGTTGACATATCAGAATACCAGTATTTATCCACATACGCTCAGAAAATTTCAATGGCTTCAGAGTCCATAACAGATGAAACCTGTTTTCCGTTGACATATGCCATATATCCGACATCATTGTCAGTATCGGGTTCTGCGAAATACATATACAAAAATGTATTTTCATTTTTGATATGCTCGTCATACCACTTCTTGGCATACTCTTCTTTTGCTGTATCCGTAAGCAGAGTGCTGTCGTAAGCATTTAAGACTATGTATGGCTGCACGCCAGTCTTATCATAGAACTGCTTTATTGATTTTTCTGTTTTGGTGACATTGTCAAACCAGCCGATATTATCAATAATGCAATTGTTGTCATATCCTACGCCGGATTCCAGCCGCTCCCTGTTCTGCGTGCTTTTCGGTACGCTTTTCGTTGAAGACGAATTTGATGACGGAAAACCACCGAATGCGGCCACAAGAACAACAATAAATATAATAAGCGATATAACAGTATTAAAGCTTCCTCCATGGCTGACAATAACGGTGCTTCGTCTTGGTGGTTGTGGATAGAAACCGCCACCATATGACCCGCCAAAGTCTCTACCACTGTAACTGCTTCGGCTGCTGTAACTGCTATGACTGCTTCCTCCACTACCGGCCCGTCTTCCACTGCTTCCACTGCTTACATGATGGCCGCCGCTTGACCGGCTGGATGAATGCCCGCCGCCCGAATGGCCGCCACCGCCGCCTCCGGCTCCTGCTCTTCCCATAGTTTTTTACCTCCTTTTTTCAGTATTTTTTTTGTACATTTAATATGCCAAATTTTTAAAAAAGTAGAGCACTTTTTTTGATATTTACAATATGCCGGATTTTTCAGTTCCAAAAAAAAGACAGCTGGGGAATCCCGGCTGTCATATCTTCAATGTCATATATTTTTTCAATCAGTTACCATATACAATTCTCCGTCCACACACTCATAATCTATACCAGCGCATGAAAACAGAATATAATTGTAATCTGTAGATTCGTACAAAGGCTTTCTTGCATAGAATTCGCCTTTCATATTCCTTATCTTACCGTGACGATTTATTTCCTGTTTTGGATATTCGTCCATAATCAGAACCATGTCAGGATTGAAGCCAAAGGAATCTGTAACAAATTTCTTTGCCGCATCAATATCCATTTCAGGAACATCACCTACAAGCTTATCATACTCTTCCTGGCTGTATAGCTTCTCATTTTCATAAGGTTTCCATTCCAGTTCTTTATCATACAAGAGCTGTAAGTCTTTCATACCTTTTTCAAGCATCCTGATTTTGCACTCCAAAGCTTCTTTCTCTTCTTTAGCTTTCTTTGTTATCTCATTAAGCTTTATTACAGCCGCCTTATCAGTCTCCATCTGGATACATTCAGCCAAGTCTCCATCATTGTTTTTGTACATTTCGCAAAACTTGTCTTTATCTACATCCATCTCGAGATATTTACTTTCAATAACTTCATACATGTTAGCAGGAGGATAAAATCCTGTTCTATCAGAAAATTCACGTTCTAACATTCTTGTCACCGTTTTTAACCTTTCTTTTCGACTGTTGTTACTATCTCTTCCTGTATCCTGTCAGCGCGACGCATAAGATAATTGATGATACCGCCGTAGAATTTTTCTACATTAAGACATTTAATCGCAATTACCTCGCCTGTCTTAGAACTTGTCTCTATCTGCAGGTCTTTTTCATATTTTGGAGGATACGCAAAATAATGATTTGACTTTTCAGCCTCAGCGGCTATCTTAAGAAGCATATATTCCTTTGCCTCATCAACAGTACATGTGATTTCAGTCATCTCTATCTCGCAGCCGCGTGAAGAAGCAAAAATCCATTTGTATTTTTCCATATCTGCTCCTTTCAGACGATGGAGGCTTTAACTCCAAGGTCATCAATGATATTCATTACGATATCGGCATCAGAATCATCAACCATCATACGGCCACCATCATCATAGTCAAAATCAATGTCATAAGCTTCAAGTTCAGACTCAATGTCCTCATAGCTTTCAGCGTCATCTGTATCAATGAAAATTCTTGTCATAATACATTCTCCTTTCAAATATGTTTCAAAACGTCTTCCGGTTCGCTGTAGTTCTCGTGTTCAAGCTCGTGTGCAGTGTAATCAATACGGTATGCATCAAAAACATTGCAGGCGGCGAATCCGATGTCAACAGCAAACGGAGCGTCATGCTTTACAACCTGCAGCTGGCTGACATTATCGGTACCATGCTTAAAAGCAGCTGCATCTTTCCTTGCATCTCTTTCCGCCAGGTCAACCAAAATCTGTTTAACCTCACTTACCTTGCAGTAAGTTTTCAGCATTTTGATTCCGCTTCCATCAGCAGAATTTGAAACAGCAATAATCCAGTCATATCTGGGCCCTTCTCTCATATTGAATTCTCCTTTCTCAGACGTCACACATCTGCATAAAATCAAGGCGCTGCGCCGTATAATCAATGTGATACCGCGAGCTGTGCTCGCTTGTACCAGACGCGGACGGTTTCACCGTCCGTCGATGATAATCAGAAAACACATTGTATGCATTCAGCACTGTCACCTCATTTGTTTTACTGTCAACGGTTTCATCAACATCTGAAATGTCCTCAGTACCGTAATCAAAGCTTTCCTCGTCATTGCCTTTGTCTTCCAGTGCGAGCTCTACAAGAGCCCGCTTAATCTGGTCAACATTTCCAATCGCATAAAACATTCTGACGCCATCAGCTTCGGTATTCCCTATTGCGATAATCCACTTCGTCAGCATTATTTTTCTCCTTTCTTTTCCTCTTCCTTCGGCTTAGCCAAAACGGAATCTGATTTATAAGGAACTGTACCTGCCGGCACTACAAGTGAAGCGCGGTCAGTATGTACGTGCTGGTCATCAAAGAAAATCTGCGGCTTAAACTCTTTTAAAACATAAGTTTTATCAAGTCCTCCAAGGAAGAACGCTTGATTTACTTTAATTCCCCATGCTCTCAGTGTCTTGATTGTTCTCGCATGAGCCGGTGCGCTTCTGGCAGTAACAAGGGCAGTAACGATTTTTGTTTCGTTATTTTTCCCCTCTTTTTCCTGCTTTGTCTGGATTTTCGCAAGGGCGCGTAAGAACTTCGCCATCGGTCCTTCCTTCATCGGGATGTTAGCTTTTTCGCTTTCATTTTTACCAAACGCCTCAAGACCTTCAGCCTTAAAGATAGCTTCTGACTCATCGCCAAAAAGTACAGCGTCACCATCAAAAGCAACGCGAAGCTCTGTCGATTCAGTCATATACTTCGCTGCTGATGTAATCATCGTTGCAGCCGGGATGCCGTTGTCAATAGCGGCCTTTGCTGAGTCATCGTTTGCGGTTAAAAACAGGTCAATATCCAATGATTTCAGATAATTGATAATGCTTTCACCGCCGGTAAAGAATCCTCTGCAGATATTAAGATTGTGAGCCTGAATTGAGTTAAACACCCGGAGACTCATATCTGCGGTATTTCTTGAGACAACGATGACCTCAACATCATCTTCGCCAAGTTCAAGCAGGGCTTTCACGACCGGAAAAGCGGCCCCGGGCTGAAGAATATCTTTTTCATGTTTTATCTGATATTTTTCATATGCTTCCTTACCTTTTGTTGTAAAGATGTCATCTTCCTTTTCCAGCTGAAACAGCGCACGGCTTGAAACTGCTACCTTTAATTTTCCATCAATTGTATATGCCATATTGTTATTCCCCTTTCTTTGTGTGCATATTGTTTCTACAAAATCAATATGCAGGAAAATACGGCATACAAAATTTTATCTTTTTCCAATTCTGGCAGCCTCTATTTCCATCTGCCTCGCAGCCACACATCCGTCTTCCTGTATCCTCACCTTTTCCCAGTATTTTTCAGCTTTTTCTTTCTGTATTGCTTTTTGCCTTGCTGCTATTATTTTTTTTGCTGTTTTCTTACTTATCAGAATATTTTTTTGCATTTTTTTACCTCCTTTTTCTGCATACAATATGCCAGATTTTCAGCTCTTCGATTGAGACAAAAACAGCCCCAGCGGTTAAACCGCTGGGGCGCTATTTTTTTTGTGTTCTGTATTACACCGCTTTTTTCTGACAGTCTGCCGGCATCGTCTGTATCCCTATAGTTTCCAGCTTGTACATCAGGATTGATGCTGCCATATGTACAAGCATACCACAGCCAAACATACCGATAATAAACATCATGTTCTCGGCAAACATACCGTGCTTAAACGCAAGATATATGATGCCGTAATATCCCACATTAACAATCAGGGAGTTTATCGCATTGTATATTGTCCTTCCATGGGACACAAACCAGCCATCAATGACCGCAGAAATCATATATGTGATGTAGAACGGAACAAGCGGAAGCACAATCTTCATTATGACATTCCCATCGCTTGCCATCGGGCCACTGATGAAAGATTTCCATCTTGGCATTGTAATCAGCCATACTGCGAAAATCATGATGAGATACCGCCAGCAGTTCTTCATCGTAAGGCGGATTTTGTCGTTCTTCTTGATGACCTCCACAAGGCAGGTGACCGGCACCAGGAGCCAGCCCCAGATAAAGTTATTTGCCACCCAGTAGTTTCCAGACTCAGACACCGCATTGACCATCTTGCAGACCATCACGGCGTAAATGAAATTGTCCAGAAAAATCTGAATACCGGCAAACGCTCCAATTTTGCACCAATCCTTCAAAAAATCTTTCCCCGGCATCGCAAATTTCAGATATCCTTTGCCATATGCAGACAATACGGCAATCAGCCCAATTACTGCGTTAACTGCAATTTCTGCATACGCCGCTCCGACATCCTTGAATCTGGAAATGAAAATCCAGTCAGCCACAACCTGCAGGCATAACCTGCTTACAAGCAGCCTCTTCACCAGCTTGTCGTCATCATTAAGCGTAAATATCATTACCATAAACGTTCCGACAAACCCGGCAAGCATTGACAATGCCTGCATGAACAGGTATTGTACTGCATTTTCTGCATTCATGAATTTAGCGATATTTCCAATTTTCATCATTACAACAATCGTAAACACCGTATACACCGCAAACGACACCAGAAATGCTGCACAATTCTTATCCGGTGCTGTCTTTTCCTTATCAGGTTTCAGCAGAAAATACAGAGGAACCGTCAGCGCCGTCACCAGAACCTCATCAATCAGGTCAAACCATTCTATCTGCCCCATTATGTTTATATCGACGCCACTGACCGCCACAATTTGCATTCTTATCAGCAAATATACCGACGGCAGCAGGGCATACAATATCAGCGACCCATACAATTTGAAATCTTTTTTTGTCATTTTCTTAAACCTCCGTCTTCTTTTTATTTATACAATATGCCGCATTTGTTTTCTTTTTATATTTTTTTTGCGGAGTTTTTTCTTCTACCATATTCCAAATCCGGCATATTAAATCTGAAACCATTAAAAACTATAAAGAAAGGAAGTAAATAGAATTATGGATGGAGTTAGATTTAAAACCCGCCGTATCAACATATGGAATTCGGCAACTATTGATATTGAGGTAGATGACGGCGTAAAAGTTGTTGATTTCAGTAAAGCTGAATCTAGTATTGAGTTAAGAAGTGTAAAAAAACAGTTTCCGAGCGTTGAAACTCTTATCATAGGAAAGTCAACATCAATTTTGGAAATTTCAAATTTTATGTTTCCAAATGTGAAAGAAGTCATCTCCGATGACAATCAAAATTTCAAATCGGGAAATGTGCTAATTAAACATGACTATAGCGGGTTTAAGCTTTTAAATACCTTTTGTAAACAGGCAGATGAGGTCATAGACCTGCAAGATGTCATCTCTATTAGCAATTATGCTTTTGAAGGATGTTTGTCAAAAAATATTATCAACATCAAGCTTCAATATACAGAGCAGTATGCCTTTCATGGATATCCGTATATGGCATCTGTTGAATATGTCAGTGGAGCGTATTGTGTCGGGAATATCTGTTTAAGTATTGACGAAGACGCTGATGTTGTTGAAATCCCAAAGAACGTTGAAAGCGTTGTCATCAGCGAAGATTTTAGCGGTAGCACAAAAATTAAGTGTAATAAGCTTATTATAAATAACGCAAAAACGCTTGAATCATGTTCATATGTCACTGGTTTGTCCTGTGATACTATCTGTATAGCTTATGGTGGATACATAGACACAAACCGCCTTAACATTATGGAGTCCAAATGCTTTGAAGTTGTAGGCAACAACAGATATACAACCCGCGATGGATTTTTATATGACTATTCAGGGAAAATGCTGCTTCTGTGTCCAAAATTACGAGGAGGCAAAATTACTATCCCAGACAAGACAAGATATATTGCTAAAATAGCATTCCGCAATAATCTTAATATAACAGAGCTTATCCTCCCTGACAGTCTTACATTCATAGGGGAACAGGCCTTTTCGGGATGTAAAGCATTATCTTCTATTGATTTTGGTAAAGGTTTATCCCAAATTGGAGATAGCGCACGAAATAAGTTTGTATTTTCTGATTGTCATGAATTAAAGAAGCTTCATATTCCTTCAAATATTAAGTCTATTGGCTCTAGTGCTTTTTCAAACTGCAGTTCATTACAGGAGATAATATTTGATGAAGGGGTTGAGATAATTGACGAATCTGCATTTTCATGGTGTGAATCAGCCAAAACTATTGCTTTTCCTGAATCATTGCGCTACGTGTATCAAAATGCATTCTCAAAGGCAAGTAAAATCATAGCTAAAGATTATCTTCCTGATGGTTTATTTAATGCTGCTTTTGTGGCTGACACACCATCGGAAAATAATATGTATGACATTGTAGAGATTACTGATGGTAAATATAAGTTATTTTTACCAAGATACCTTGGCCGAAATGCTATTGACGATTATGCACATGATTTTTATCTTGCCAGGTTTTCTGATATTGCATCAAAGGACAGTTACGAAAACAAAATCTTAAACTATATTTCGTTAGTTCCATTGAAGCAAAATTTATCAATTTTACTGTATGGATACAATCACGATAAGGATTTGGGGACATATCTCAGAAGAGCAGCTTCAAGTATTATACAGCGTTTTGTAAATAACGACGATGACGAAAGGCTTGTTGAATTTTTACGGTTTGGTCTTACATCAGCAAATACTCTTGGAAAGTTCCAGAAGAATATGAATCCTGAGAAAATGCCATTGTCATCCGCTTATATACTGAACGAAATTAATAAAGCAGGTAGCAAAAAATCAAATGCATTCAGAATTTAAGAATAGCAGCTTTGGCTGCTATTTTTTTTGGATTCCAAAATCAGTCATATTATCTCTGAAAGACAAAACAAGAAAGGAAGAGAAAAATGAGTAAAAAAGTGAAGTTTAAAGTAGAAGAACGTTCATATCCAAGAAGCAGTGCAATTGTTGATATTGACGTTGATGATGGAGTCCAGGAAGTTACGTTTGGCGGGGATACATGGCTTGATGTAGACCTGTATGATGTCAAAAAGCAATTTCCGGATGTAAAAAGGCTTATCATCATGAACAATATTGCATCAATTTCAATATCAAACTTCATGTTTCCGAACGTGGAGGACGTAGTCTCTTACAACCGCAATTATAAATCGGACAAAGGCAGACTTGTCTATTGTGGAGCCGGATACTACAAGTTACGCAACGTGTTTATCAAAAATGAAGGAGACAAGATTGATTTAAGTGACATTATACGAATAGGGGATAATGCACTTGAGGGATGCATGTCAACATCATTCATATCTGCAAGAAATTTCAGGTATATAGATGAGGACGCATTTGCAAACTACCCTCCCGCTTCATTTGGCCCGTTTACCAATGGGGTTTTGGTCTGCAGTAACGTTATTGCCGGAGTTGATACAAAAGCAAAAGAGCTTGTAATTCCGCCTAGAGTTTCAATGTCAGGTATTAAGTCACAGCCGGATGTTACATTTGAAAAAATAACCGTCACCAGCGACAAAAATATGGGGGCGATTTATAATTTAAGCGCAGAAGTATTATATGTAGACTTTGATACTGCAATGACTTTTACAAACTGGAAAAATATGGGCATTAAAAAAGTAGAAGTTTCTGCCTCTAATGTATTTTATACATCAAAAGATGGTATTTTGTATGACAAAACAGGAACTATCCTGGTTAAATGTCCTGTAAATTACTATAAGGATGAGGTGGTAATTCCAGAAGGTGTAAAAAAGATTGCTGAAGCTGCCTTCATATCATGCCATATCAAATCTGTTAAATTTCCAGATTCACTGGATTTAATTGAAGACCGCGCATTTTTTTGCTGTGATGAACTTGAGAGTATTGATTTCGGAAATTCTATTTTTTCAATCGGTGGAATGTACAGCGAATCCGCGTTTTCGTACTGCAAATCATTGAAGCAGGTAACGCTTCAGCCTCAGATTAAAGACATCGGTGAACGTGCATTTTTTGGCTGCAATAACTTGTCCTCTGTTACGCTTAACGAAGGGCTGTTATTCATTGGAGAATCAGCATTTTCAAATAATAAAGCTCTCACAGAGATAAATATCCCGGCAACAGTACAAAAACTTGCCGACAAATGCCTTGATAGAGTAAAAAGGATACATGTCAACGGTTATCTGCCAAAAGATTTCTTTAAGTCATGCATATTGAACTCAGAAGATAATTATTCGGCTGATAATATATATGATATTGTGGAAATTACAGATGGAACATACAAACTATTCATCCCACGTTATATAGCAGCACGGGATATCGCAAAAATGAATGATACATTTTATATGCGTAAATTCTCCGATATTACATCAGACAATAAGTTTGTGGAGTCTATGCTTGACATGGCAGAATATACAGAAGCCAAACAGAATCTGGCCATTGCCATTTACAAGTACAACAACAGCTCTTCCATCAAAACTTATCTTAGAAGGACTGCAGTAAACCTGACAAACCGACTGCTTGATTCCAAAAAGGAAAACGAGCTGGTTGACTTTCTGAAATTGAACATTATGTCATTACCTTCAATGAAAAAACTTCTTGCAGACGACCGAATTCATCAATTCACATCAGCAGAAGCTTATTTATTAAACGCAATCAGCCAGTCTGATGGCTCATCTAAAACTTTTAAACTCTAAACTAAAATGAGCAGGCGATAACCGCCTGCTCGTTTTTTCAGCTTTCAATAAATTTATAAATTTCTTCAAACACACGCTCGCATCCAGCATCATGCAGAATGTCATGGGTGCCCGGGAAAGACATAATCTCCGTATTTGGATTCCATTTCTTATATTTTCTGTATACTTTTTGTATTCCTTTTCCAAATCCCGAAACCGGGTCATTCTCACCATACATAAATATTGTCGGAATAGTATTGTTTGGCATTTTTAAATGAATACTCGCAAGCTCCATTCCTTTCAGAAACTCACAGAAAAATCCTGGTGTTACACTTGTTTTTACAAGCCTGTCTTCTTCATATTCCCTGCGTTTTTCATCATCGGTCAGCAGCCAATAGTTTTTTTGCTTTCCAGGAAATTTTTTGGCATAACTGCCAAATAAAAGCTCCCCAATGTCATCAGAGATGTAAGCCATTTTTCCAGCATATTTTTTACTGATTTTTTTCTGCATAAATTTCATCAGCATCTCCGGCTGGTCTCCCGTTCCAATCAGGATTTCCTTTTTATATGGAAGCAGGCTGCCCATTGTTCTTACGACATAAGAACCAAGTGAAAAGCCAAGAATATACACCGGCAGGTAAGGATATTTTTCCTGAACATACGCTCTCGTCTTTTCCGCATCGTCATAAACATTTCTCCAGTCATTAAAGTACAAGCCCAATGATTTTGAAGTGTTGCTTCTTCCATGACTTATAATGTCATTGCCAAAGACGATATATCCACGAGATGTAAAGTACTCAGCAAAGGATTTATATCTCCACACATATTCTGTCATTCCATGACATATCTGTATCATCCCTTTCAGATTGCTTTTGTCCTCTGGCGCGTAAATCTCAAGATGCATAACCGCATCTTTATCGTTTGAAGTGATTGCTGTACAAGTTCTTTCCATTTTGCATATCTCCTATCTTAGTTTTTCTTACAATATGCTGTATTTTTCGCAAAACGGAAATTGTCAGCAAAAAAAATTACTGCACTGTTACAACTTTTCCCATAAACAACACTTCATCATTTGTGGAATCATAGATTAAGAATGCAAATGGCCTTGTCAGGTCTACGTTCTTCACAACCGGGTCAGGAGCAGCCACTGAGCATGTCTCCATAGAGATTGAAGTCACTGCTGCCGCTTTTGTTCCGTTCTCATCCAGCTCCAGTTTTGTCTTCTGTAACACAGAACCGACCTTCAGCTTTTCATCTGAGATACCAGAGAAGTCTGCTTTATTTGAAAAGATATTTTTAAGTCCCATGTTACTTAAGATATCACTTAATTCAGCTGTTGTTTCAAAATTCAGCTTTGGCATTTTGCAGTATACTTCATCATACTCCGGCTCTGATTTTAACAAGTCTTTAATATTAAGGCTGTCAAGTGTGAAATCATCTTCATTCTTTGGCAGGATGCCAATAAATTCCAGGCCGTTAGCATAGCTTTTCCCAAATGCTGTTGCTGCATCATTTTCGTAATAAACATCGCCTTTGCTTTCCATGTATTTTGTTTTCTCTTTTGCCCCGAATTTTTCTTCTTTGTCTGATAACTCCCACGGAGAAGACCATCCAGACTCAAAATATAAAGAGTTTGTCAGGAATAATTGACTGTCCTGGTTAATCGCTTCGGGCTTTACGATTTCTGAAATAAGGCCTTCAGTATTTTCATTACACCATTTGTTGATTGTACTGCATGTCTTCTTCTTGTCTGAAAAATCAAGAACCTGTGCTTCTGCGTTGAAATTGTCAGATACACTTTTCTTAAAGGTATCTTTAAGCGTCAGGCCTTTGTTAAGCCATAACGCATCAGCAATCTTCAATTTTGAAGAATAGCCGTATGTCTGTTCTTTATTGTCCGGGTTGAAATATTTAGCTGCCTTCAAATAGTATTTCGCATATTCTGTAAAGTTATCTGTTCCAAGATAGTCAGATAAAACTTTTTTCGTGTCACCTTTTGCACCTTCCGCAATCATACCAAGTGCAAAGTTAAGGCTTGTAGGGCTGAACATCACATTTGATGTCTCATCTCCTTTCGCAACCTCATCAGTAAGGTTAACTGAATTTTGGAAATTCGCAGCCTTATCTACCTTCGGCGTTTTCTCTTCTGCTTCGTCATCTGACGTATAACTTACATCTTCAATATCCGGCATGCTTGCATATGTTGTAATCAACGGAACCGTGGCAAGTGACGCCGCCAGGATTCCGGCTAATATTTTTTTATTAATCATAGATAATCCTCCTGTTTTCAGTATATCATTTTTTAGTTTCATATATGTAATATGAAGAATGCTGAATTTTTTTAACGTTTTTTTTGAATATTATTTTTAAGATTTTGATTTTAAGAAACAATACTGGAGGTGAAAAAAATGGAATACGCATATTACGCGAAACTAATCAAAGACGGATTCCATACGCAGTGTACTTTGGATTTGGAATCCGGAGCAGTTAAGATACAGGATGTACCATTTGAATTTCGGAACACTGAGGCATATGAGGCTGCACATTTGTATGCAAGAACAATCAAGGATGAAAAAGAACGGCATGACGCATACTGGCAGATACAAAAACAGCTGGAATCAGATATTGTACAATGCGAGGCCGAGCACCAGTGGAGGAATGATGGAAAACATAGGCATCAGGCGATAATGCCTCGCGATACATCGTGCTTTGTTTTGGAAGAAAGAACGGATGCTTTAATGGCAACATATGATTTTCTGTTCATAATAAATTTTAAGCCCGGAAACCCCATACCTTTAGGTGCGGGGAGGAAGGGCTCTTTTTTTTACAAAAAAATAAAAAAAATCT
>OLQV01001057.1_pt1 | contig 21955 bp, 18 predicted proteins | sample 1672371 | NCBI WGS metagenome assembly OLQV01 (sample SAMEA3136676, study PRJEB25190) | human gut metagenome
TTTACGCCCCTCAACTTTCAGGACAGATGCAAGGTTGGAATCCACGACACGCCAGCCAATGGCTGTGCGATACAGCTTGCTGATAAGAGTACGCTCTTTTTCCAACATGCTCTGAGACAGGCCATCATCGGCCATTTTATCAAGGATGTTTTGGAAGTCCTGTGCATAAAGGGCTGCAATTTTGTAATACCAAAGTGGTTTTAGGTATTTCCATGCCAGATCATACAGTTCACGGGCCTTATCAGAACGGCCTTTGTACTCACGAGATTCCAGAAAGATCTCGTGAATTTTTGCTAAGGTGGAATCTTGATATGGTGTAGCAGGGCGTTTCATCATTTCAGCACGAACCGCTTCGGCTTCTTCACGGGTGACATAAGTGCCGACAGTTTTTACAACTGTAATACCTGTGTGAGGGTCAGGGATTGGCATACGGAGCAGCCACGGCTTACGGCGTATCCCGGACATTCTAGAGATGCTTCCATTACCAGACGATGCTTTCAGCCGGGGCGATTCTCGCTTGGCTGGAACAGTAGGCGGTGCTCCTACACCGGGGGATGGCGCTGTGCCAACGGGATGACCGCAGGCAGAGCAGAATTTAGCGGTATCTGAGATTTGATGACCGCAATTTTCACAGAACATAGATTTGAACCTCCTGCTTCAAAAAATGCCCTCAGCATCGGAGGATACTGAGGGCGAACGGTTAGATCAGTTACGGGCGCGGGAGAGCTGGTAATCCAGGCTCTGCTCAGCCGTGAGCCCCTTCTGGAGAAAGCGGATCACATTGGGGTAAAACACGTAGATACGTGATCCGTTCGGTACGTGACTTATGTAACCGGCGGCTACGAGATTGCGGAGACTGTGGTATGTTATATCATAACCTTCGCTCCGTGCACGACGTGCGGCACCTGTTAGTGTAAGAAAATCCTGTTGCTTATCAATCATAATTTTTCTCTCCTTTCGTAAAATGATGGAAAGCACAGGCGGCTTTTCATAATAAGCATATCTTTTTGAGATATAGGACTCTTAAAGGGCGATTAAGGGTACCAGGGAAGATCTGGCTCCTTTGAGAAGTCATAACGCTCCAAAGAATGTAAATCGGGTTGTACTTCCTCATATTGGGCGTTTAAAGGTGGAACGACATAGCCGCAGTTAAAGAATAGGCTCTGGTCATGCAACAGGACACCATCACAATCGATGTATCCACAATCGCCGGAGTGGCAACACGGAGGCTCTGCAAAGAAAATTGGGGCGCCCATAGTTGAAAGCAGATCAGCGTACTCGGGAGAAACAGGGTTTTCAAAAAATCCATCTGGGATGTTCATGATAAATCCTCCTATTATTTAACGGACTGTGGTAGGTCAACATTCACCTGAATGCAATCAGTGCACGGGTGAGTCTCGTCTCCTATGTAAACGTATTCGGACAGCAGAAGACACTGGCCGGCTTTTAATGTTTTGAGCAGTTCAGCTGTTTCGGCACGGTGCTGTGGGGGCGCCAACATCTCGGAACATGCCCGAAGTTCTGTGAGTGGTGGCTTAAAAAACAGCTTGGTTCCAGTTTGGCTCAACGCCAACTGCTCATCTGAGCTAAAGGCTTTCAGAGATTGCGAAATAAGTATGGAACCGATAGAAAACCGACGACCTTCTGTGATGATTTGATTCAAAACTGTGCCTCGACCAAGCTTTAGATTCTGCACTTCATCGACCATAATGATGATTGGAGTTTGCAGCGCACGGGCAGAACGGAACCAATCATATAGCAGAAGTTCTGCTAGGATAATTCGTATGCCAGCAGGATACCCGCTTAGATCAAAGACGTGAATATTCGGAGAAAGCGGGAGAGAAGTGCTGCCTGTTTTTTGGAACTCGAATACGTTGTTCCGCAAAAGAGGTCTTAGACGATTGGCCAGTGTGCGGGCACTTGCCAAACCGGAGTTCTCAAGTTCCTCAAGAATACTGGGAAAAATTCGTAGAGATGTCTCTCTGCAATCTACACGGGATTTTATAGCATCGGTAAGAATTGCGGCCTGCGTAGGCCCCAACCGATAACCTTTACTGATGATCTCAGATAATCCATAAGCAGTGTCATATGAATCCTCTATACAGCCATCGTAAATTTTAGGGGTTATTAAGTCGCTTGCCACTGCTTTTCTATACAGATTATGTCGTATCACAAGCGATTCAAATTCTGGCGACAGAGCCTTGCAAATGTGTTCGGGAGACATTGTTTGGTTTATGTCTATGGCAAGTGCAGGAATACCTTGTTTAACATACTGGATAGCAAGACTTATACTAGCAGTACTTTTACCGCTTCCTGTTGCTCCTGTAATAAATACACTGGCGGGGTCAATACCGAAGCGAAACCGAAGATAGGTTTTGAATCTTTCGGAAACCTCCTCGTAGCTTCCGGGTGTAACTTTAATTTCAAAGTCTGGAATCAATGAAAAAATCTCCTTTTTATGTCAAATAGTTGTAATATCGCGGCGTCCATGTCCATTCACAAAGCTGCGATTAATTGATCGAAGCCTGACATTTTTGGAATGCCCGGTAGAGAGCGTGAGCGTCTTTACGATAGAGCTCGAAAGAATGCCAGCTTCAGTCAGCTGAGCCAGAACGTCAGATGTAAGAAATTCCGGCATGCGCTTTGCGACCAAACGTTTCACAAGATCAAGGGTGAGATAGAGCTTATACTCATCATATAGTACCTCCTTTTCTTTGCAATAAGTCTCGTCTAAATCACCAATGTCCCGGAATCGGATGGTCTGTTCGCGTGCAGCTGCATAAAGGGCATTGCGGAAGCAATCCGATGCGGTTGTGTTTAGCATAGAATCCCACCGGGAAGGATAGTGATCGAAGGCGGTTTTATAAGCATCTCGAACCTTTTCTTCGGATAAAGACGCTTTTTGAAAAAACGTCCAGCAAATGATTTCGCTTACAGCACGTAAAACGGCAATTTCCTGACAAAAACTTGATCCTTCCATTCTGTCACGTTCCTCCTTATATGCGCGATACACGCGGGAATCAAATTCGTTTGGATTGCCCTCTACCAAGGAAATCAAATCACCCCATGTTACAGAATCTACACCGGTAGTAGCGGAGCAAGCCTCTGCTGAATTTAACTGGATCGGAATGCAATGCTCACGAATCTCCGGCGTCAATTCTTTTGACTGAACAATGTAGATCGAACGACTCGCGCTTCCCTTCTCGGCTTCATCGGAGAGGTAATCATAATTCGTAGCTTTCTGATACCGGTTGGACGCAAATCCACCACGGACATGGATGAGCAAGTCGTCTCGATGATGGATCAGCTGCTTTTTAAGCTCGGCGAGCTTGCAATTGAGAGTGATTTCCGTAGTGATCGAAAAACTCTCAGAGATCACAGCAAACGGCTTAGTCGGCTGCATGTCTTCAGGAAGACGTGTCTTCAAGAAGGATAATCCGATGACCGCGGCCATCATCATCTGGTCTTCGGATGTCAGAGCATCAGGACGAAGAATCGGACTATCCAGCGGCGCCTCACATCCTGCCGACTCTTTGAAAAACCATCTTGAGGTGTTGATATTCCACCCAGGTATAGGTTGAAAATAGATCTCCTGCTTACTCAAAAGCTGCGCAATGAGCATGTAAAATAACCGGGGACCATCTTTTCCACAGCGGAGTGTGCCGCCACTTTTGTAAAATCCTTGAATCAAAGCGTTCTGCTGAAATTTGTCATCGGCAACACGGAAGCCTGAAAGAGTTCCGTTAGGAAGTCTGTACCGGACTTCAATACTCGTAGAGCCGTCCCGTGGATCGATCGCATATCGAGCAGAGAATTCTGTACAGTCTGACACGGGCTTGATAAACTTGTAGGGTTCACCAAGAGGGTTTTCCTTAACAAGGTAGTACCTTCCGTCGGGAAATTCTACGAGACTCTCTGTTTTATATGCGGTGAATTCTCGCAGGTAGGCGCGATTAGCTGCTTTACAAAGCGGATTCTCCCTTTGCTGCTGTAGAGACTGGTTCGCACTTTTCAGAGCAACGTTTTCCTGCTGCAGAGCAGCGTTTTGCGCCTGCAGCATGTTTACTGTCGATAAATCTACATAATTGCCACCTCCAAATGTGACAGCTGGCTGCGGAACTTGCGGCGCTTGATAGATACTCATGCCATACATCTCCCTTTTTCTATATTTAGTTTTCAAGGATCAACTGCTACGTTTCCTTCGTAGCAAGGTGCCGGTGCCTCAAGGGCTATGCTGTATTGTAGATCATCGTTGTACCTCCTGCCGGTTATGCGTACTAGGCATCGAGTGAGCCTTGTTTTGCTTGGCTCAGACCCCGGATCGCTTCCGGTGACCATAGGATAGTCTTTTTTGAGCTAAATCGCAACAAAGAGGTAGAAGTGCTTCTTTAAACGATAGAATGTTATTGAAAAAAGAACTATATATGATATAATGAATTAAATGAATGAGTTTGCCTTGAAAAACTGCATGAAATATAATATTTAAAATAACTGAGGTATACGAATGAAGAAAAATCAAGAAAAGCAGGATGAAGCAGCGGAGAAGTTAGTGAACGACTTTATACGGCGGTGCAATGTCGCCGACAGTATCTTAAGGTACAGTTTTCGATTAGATATGCCAGACGTCCGAAAAATGCCAAAGCAGGAAAATCTAGTTGACTGGGTGGGGAAAAGCGCGTATGAGTTGTTTGATCCCTTGGTCGAAGACAGGCCATCGATGGCGTTTGGAGTTATATGTTCAGGCTCCCTTAATTATTTTGATGGAAGGCTGGAATTTTTTAAGAAAAATGCAGTTGTATACTTTTATTGCCAGTTGCGCGAATTAATTGGAAAGGGAAATCCTATAAGCGCATATGATGCAGTAGAATATACTTATTTTGAATCTGATAAAAATAATGTAAAAGACGGTGTAATTGCAGGGATGGATTACTTGATTCAAAATAAGGTTTATAACTTTCAACCGGGTAAAATTATTATTAATAAAAACGGAGAAGATAATGGCTCTTTAAGCATAGACACAAAAAAGAAAAATAAAAAGTCGTCAGGAAATCATGCTTTGAATACAAGTATTCAGGGCATAAATAAGAAATTGGAACTTATGCCATACTTTAATGGGTTCTTTGTAGAAGGACCTAGTGAATTCCGAGAGGGTGAGCGGGAAGTAAAAGGGCTTAAATTAAGCGATTTAGACGTAGCGGCTGTATTCCGAAGAAAAAGCAAGAGCCTTGAAAAAATTAGTATAATAAAAGAGGTGCAGGAAACGCATAACAAAGCAGAGAGCGGACAATCTAATGATCAAATTGCAAAAAAAGTGATTGTAGGAATCGTAGAAACATATAAAGATCTCATTGAATTGAGGAAAGAAGATAAACTAACATCGGCTGACCGATTGTATATTAGAATTAGAGTTGAGCAAGCACTTGGAGTACAACTTGTGATGCGCCTGTGGAATAATGTGGTCAAGGTTTATAATACAATGGGAACGGCTTTCTTCGATAGAGAATCAGTAACTAGATTGGACAAAATTTTTAAATGCAACAATATTCTTAACCGAGCAGAACTGGTGGATATAGCTTTTGAGGCATTGAATGCTATAAAAAAAGGAAAGGATGTTACAACATGGAAAGAGGTAATTTCAAATGATATATATGGAAATTTGGTAACTACAGCGCAGAGAGAAGATGATGTACAAAAGTGGAAAAATATATATGAAGAAGGCGTGGCTTTCTTTTCCGAATGGTGTATTCCGCTATATAATACATGTTTTTGCGTGTTACTATATAGCGCGGTAAAAAATGAAACAAAAGATAGTGCAGAAATTCTCAAAAAAATGTTTGCATATCTATCGAGTTATATCAATGAAAATGAAATCAAATTTGAATCTGGAATATCAGAAGATACGTTGTTGGAGCTGAAAAAAATAAAGAGACGTCCTGAGATGATTCGAGCACTATCTGAGTATATAATTGGAATGCTGGATCAACCTGAGACAATGGAAGCTCCAATTACACTATTCGAGCTTGATAAAATGATACCGAAAAAAGTTGATGGGGATTATTTAAACTATATGAAACTTCTGTTTATTGAAAGAAACCAACCAGTGATAGGGTGGAGTCCAGACAAGAATTAAAATATACATCCTACACTTCTGAAAAAATTTGAGCGTTAAATGCTCCTTGATATCAGGAAAATGGGAGTTTACAAGCAAAATTTTTTTGAAAGTGTAGGAACAAGGGACACATAATGGCATTTTGACATAAATTCAGGGCGATCACGCAAGTGGTCGCCCTTTCTCTGTATCTGGTATGATTTGACCTTCGGCAACATTATAGTAACCCACAAAAGGAGGATTTGCCGTTATGTTTGATTGCTATGACACTCTGATCACTCCAGAAGAAGTTGCCGATATGCTGGGATGTGGCATGAACACTACCTATAAACTTTTGAAGTCAGGAAAGATAAAGGCCATGAGAATCGGCCGATCTTGGAAGATCCCCAAGAGAGCGGTGCAGGAATATATTGTACAGGAATCCCACCTGAAATCAGTTGGGTGGTAACATGAAAAGGCCCACATGGATGATGTTCCATGTGGGTTTTCTATTGTCTGAAAGTAGTGCTTGATGGAGTGATGTACATACGGGTAATCCAATGTTAATGCTAAATAATATAAGGAGCAAAAGGAGGGTGGAAGTTAATCTTTATTAATGACACTAACATTAGAATAAAGCGGCCGAATGGAATAGTTGTAGTACAAACGGTCGCACAAGAGCAGCCGAATGTGTAGTGTATATACATTTGGCTATTCTTGCTAGGAGGGGGAGGCGGATGCCGTCATAAATAATATTTTATTTTTGTGAATTTGTTCGCATGAAACTCTATGGATAGAAAGAAGGCATTATGATGAGAGATACTGTTAATATACGATTGACAGCTGAAGATAAAATTCATCTACAACAGAGAATGGATGAAACTGGTAAAAATGCAACAGAAGTATTTAAGAGCGCAATCTACTTTACTGAAATAGATGCAGACCTTGTTGATGAAATTATATCTAATATTGGATATTATGCGAGTGAAAAAGATCTGGAAGGGATAAAAGAGGAGGTTCATAGATATGTGTTATATCGAACTCAAAAATGAGAAGTATGAAACTTTGGAAGATTTAAAACGGTTACTACATTATATTCTTAGATTAGATAAAACAGCAGAAGATAGTCAAAGAGCGAATACTATAACAAATACCTTAGCAGGTTGTCAGCCAGCGATGATTCCCAATGAATATTTGTGTGATCCAAGTGCCGTTTATAACCTGATGCTTTTTGAAGTCAGGAGAAGACATAAAGGTATTCCGCAGTTTGCAAAACACCGCATTGTTTCCTTCGCAGCAACAGATTGTATTTTGCCACAGGATGTAGTATCTCTAGCAGAAAGAATAGCAAGTATCTATGCGAAAAAAGGTTATATTACAGCCTATGGAATTCATGCGGATAGATTTAATGTACATATTCATTTTGCAGTTTGTGCAGTATCGTTTCAAACACAGAATATGTTTCATATTCAATGGGAATCTGAGTGGAATATGCTTGTAACGGTAACAAATCAATGGAAATCTGAGTTTGACGAGATGCTTCAAAATAATATCCAAATGAGACAGTCAAGAGAAGCTGCATTGTATGGCGATGATATCGTTCGATACGGAAGCATTTCTCTGACAGCAAAAGGTCAAATGAATCAGAACAGAAAATCAAAGCGCAAATAAGAAGGGAGAATACAATGGATAAGTTTGATGAAAAAGTTATCGGCTACGAATCTACGAAAGAGATTCTGCGTCAGATTCTGGATATTCTAAAAAGACCGGAGGTTTATAAAAGAAAGGGCATTTCTATTCCAAGAGGGCTGCTAATGGAATCTGATCCTGGTCTTGGAAAAAGTCTGCTGGCATCTATCCTGATGGAAGAGTCCGAACGGAAGCCCTTTGTTTTTCGTAAAACCAGTCAGGAAAACAGTTTTCTGGATGAATTAAGGGCTGTATTTGCTATGGCAAAGGAGGACGCACCTAGTATACTGCTCTTAGAAGATTTGAACCTCTATGTAGAATCGAATTCTCCCTATGCGCCGGAATGGGCTTGTCTGCAAGCCTGTATTGATGATGCAAAGGATACAGATCTTTTTGTGATTGCTACTACTAACGATACAAGGTATATGCCACCATCCCTGTTGAGACCGGGTAGATTTGATTATGTAATCTATCTACAACCTCCGATTGGAGAGAATGCAGAGAACATTGTCAGCTACTATCTCAGGGATAAAGATTTGGCAGAGGATGTGCTGATCTCGGATATCGTCAAGGCTATGCCCAAGGTGAGCTGTGCTACGCTGGAAACGGTAATGAACCTTGCTGCGCTGAACAGTGTCTATCAAGGTCATGAGCACATCCAGAAGGAAGATATCACAGAAGCTCTTCTTCAGGTAGTATATAAACTCCAAAAGACGGATAAGGAAACCGACTCCACAGAGTTGCAGAAGATTGCAGTATATGAAGCTGCCCATGCAGTGGTCGGAGAAGTTCTTCACCCCGGAAGCATTGGAATTGTCACGGTTCGCGGAAACCAAGGTGTAATCGGTGGTATGGCAAATGGCTGTGCTACTTATGCACAAAATGAAGAGGAATTTCTGGATGAAGTGACCAAAACATTGGCAGGCAGAGCGGGTGTGTCTCTGATCTATGGTGTTATGGATATTCAGGCATCGGCCGATATAGAGCAAGCAGATAAGCTCATGGATATTTGGCTGTGTCACTTTGCAGGTGGTGGCTTCGTTGGAATTGAATCAGGGGACAACAGAATGTCCGAGCAGAGACTTTCTTATAATGAAGCCATCAAGTCAGCAAAACTGGAAGAACTTTACCGCAGAGCCTATAAAAATCTCCATGACAACAGAGGTTTCCTGCTTGCTGTTCAGAAAGAACTTCTGGAACATGAAACGCTTCTGAACAGTGACCTTGCAAAAATTCGGGAATCTTGTATCTAAAACCTATTATTCAAAATGATAAAACGGTCAAGTCCTTCATGGGCTTGACCGTATTTTGCTGCGGAATAGTTGAATTTTATCTTATATAAGAAGCTACAAAAATACAGCCCGTGAGTGAGACGCGCGTGTCGAAAGTGAATTTTTGCAAGCGCCCCTGTAGCACACCCATTCTGAAAATGGGTGTGCCGTGAGAGGGTGCTCGCGGAAATTCGCTTTTGACACAAGCGGCTCACGAGCGGAAAAAATTTTATACCTCTTCCTTTATATATAGGAAGGAACGCAGCATTTGAGAGACCGCAGTTCTTTGAGCAGGAGAGAGTTTAGCCCAGAGATCAAGAAGTTCCTTCTGGTCGGAGGTTAAGTAAACAGAGTCTTCTTCCTGAAAGAACTGGGAAAGCGAGATACCAAGGCCGGAGCAGATTTTCTCAAGAGAAGCTACATTGGGTTGAAGATTCCGTCTACGCCATGTAGAAATGGTAGATTGTGTCAGGCCTGAATTCTCTGCGAGGGCATACTCAGACCAGCCACGGGAAAGGCGTTCCTGCTCAATGCGCCCTAAAATATCAAATGTAGGCTTCTCTCGTTCCATGGTTGACCTCCTTGTAAAAATCGTAGTGATTACTTACGATTTTATTGTTCCAAGGCTTGACCGATAATTGTATAAGTCGTATACTTTGAATAGTAAAAATCACATTACTGCCGTCTGATTTGGGTGATATGATACAAGAAGAAAAACGATTCGACAAAATTTGTGGTAAAAAGATCCAGAAAATGATATGGTAGACACTCCCTGTCCATCTTCGTTGTTATAATGGGGCTGAACCAAAGAGGAGGACAAGCCAATGACAGCAGACACCTTAAAAACGACCCGTGTTTTGGAACTTTATCAGGATTTTCTTTCCGGTAAGCGCATCAATAAGCAACAGGCCGCAGAGCAGTACCATGTGAACGTCCGCTCCATTCAGAGAGACATTGACAGTATCCGGGATTTTCTTTCGGAACAGTGCGCCAAAGAAGGCATTGTACGAAAGATCGAGTACGACAAAAAGGAAAACGGCTACTGTCTGGTCACGCAGGAGGTTGAGCAACTTTCCAAAGGTGAGGTTCTGGCCTTGTGCAAGATTCTGCTGGAAAGCCGAGCTTTCACCAAAGAGCAGGTTGAGAAGCAGCTGCAAATCATCTTGAACCTTTGTGTATCGCAGAGGGAAAAAGCAGACATTGAGTGGTTTATCAGCAATGAGCTGTTCAACTATCACGACCCGGCTCATGCAGCCGTTGACCCGGACAATCTGTGGATGGTGGCACAGGCCATCCGAAATCAGTCGGTGATGGAAATTGGGTATCGGAAGTTGAAAGAGCGTCAGATCGTAAAACGGACGGTTGAGCCGGTGGGATTGATGTTCTCAGAGTATTATTTCTATCTCATGGCTGTTATCACAGATCACTCTACCAGAGAGTCTTTCCACAAAAAGAACGATCCTTATCCAACCATTTATCGGCTTGATAGGATACATTCCATCAAGGAAACAGGAGAAAAGTTCTCTGTTCCCTACAAAGACCGCTTCAAAGAGGGCGAGTATAAGAACCGCACTCAGTTCATGTTCGGCGGTGAACCTCAGAAGATCAGCTTCAACTACTATGGCCCATCGGTGGAGGCTGTGCTGGACAAGTTTCCCATGGCAAAAGTCGTAGATGAAAAAGAGGGTGTTTGCTCTATTGAAGCCGAAGTCTTTGGAACAGGCGTGAAAATGTGGCTGCTCAGTCAGGGCAGTAAGGTCAAGGTGACTGCACCGGAAACGCTGGTGCAAGAGATGAAAACTGAAATTCAAAGAATGCAGGAACTAGCACAGGAAAATGATGGAGGACGAACTTGAAGAAAAACGGAAAAAAGGCGCGAAAACTTCAGAAAGAGCGTAATCTTCGACGTAGCAAAATGAGAGAAGAACAGGCATTATCTAGGACGGATGAAATTGACCTAACGAGCCTATCTATGAGTCAGTTACTTCCGCAGAATCCGGTTCTCTGCGACACGCAGGAAATGCGAGATTTCTACCTGAAAACGCTGCAGGAATACGTCCGGCTTTGCAGTTGGCAGGATAATCAAATGGTCAAAGCGCAGCTAAAGGCATATGAGAAACTTCTTGCGAATCCAAAAGGACCAGAAAGTCCGCATCCTGAAATATTTTATCGCTTTTATCTCTGGATAGATTTCCTATTCATTACGCTGGATATCCGGGAAAGAGTAGGCGGAAAACGAAACAGCGATAAACTGACGGAAGCGAGGAAGCGGTTTTGCGCTGAATTTGCAATGCAAAGTCTGGAAGGAAAATTGTTGGAAACGCTTGCAGCTGCAGCACAGGGAGAGGGTCACCTTCGCAAGTTAGCAGGAATACTTCAGACCACGCAGGAGCAGGAGTATCTTCTGAATTTTCAACGCAATTTGCAGTTTAGGAGTAAAAAGCCTTTCACAGTGATGATCACGGCTAATATGAGCGCTGGAAAGTCTACCTTTATCAATGCACTTACAGGAAAGCACGTTTGTCGTTCACAGAATATGGCTTGCACCAGTAAGATTCATACAATTGTCAACAAGGTCTTTGAGGATGGTGTTTCTTATGAGTATGACCACGATCTTGTACTCACAGCAGGTACTGAAGAGCTGATGAATGACAATGAGGAAAATACCTCAGACAAAATTATTGTCGCAACAAAATTTGATGGAAGTCTTTGCGAGGAAAGACTTCAGGTGAATGACTCGCCGGGTGTGAACTTCAATGGAGCACCGGAACATAAGGAAATCACGGAGCGAATGCTCCAAGAACAAAATTACGATTTGTTGATTTACATTATGAATGCAACCCAACTTGGTACGACCGATGAAGCTACACACCTGAAAAGGGTACAGCAACTGGCAGGTAAGATTCCGATTTTGTTTGTTATTAATAAGATGGATGCTGTAAATGCAGAGGAGGAAAATGTGCTAGCTCTTTTGCAAGAACAATGGGCATTCTTACAGGAAAACGGTTTTGTTCATCCTGCGATTTGTCCGGTTTCGTCCAAGGCGGCATTTTTGGTAAAACGTTTTGCCGTAGGCAATCTATCACGTTCCGAAGAACGCGAGCTATATTGCAGTGTAGACAAATTTGAAAAAATGAATTTGCCGGCATATTATACAAAGGCGTTTCCGAAAGTATACATTAAAGATGCAAAAACGGAAGAAGAGCAGCTGCTTAAAACCAGTGGTTTTGCCTATGTGGAAAAACTGATTGATTCCTATTTGAAGAGAAAATCAAAAAGATAAAAAAGAATTACAGGAGGTAATATCATGGCACAGGTTTATGTAAAGTACAATCCTTATCGGATGAAAACGGAGATCCAGGTCAACGGAAATGAACTGACCAACGACAGTGTGCTGCAACATATCAAAGGAAAACGACTGCAGGAATGGATTGGAGAATTCCCAAGACTTCTCATCGAGGTGTTGAATACCCGTACCTTTGAGTTTGAGTTTCATGGTATGTCACTGGACTGGGATGACTTTCATGAAGTAATTACCAAGGCAGAAAAAGCTGGGACGATTCAAGTGGGCGTACTTCGCTTTAAAGAGTGTACCTCGAGCGACGACATCAACGCAAAGATTGTGGAAATCTTTACCAAGATGCAGGACGGCCCGGTGGACGATTTCCGCGACCCGCAGCTGCAGAAAGCATTTCAGAATATTAATAGTGCGGTGTTCCCTATCAATATTATCGGAACCATGAGTGCCGGAAAATCGACGCTGATCAATGCGCTACTTGGCCGGAAGCTGATGCCGTCTAAAAATCAGGCTTGCACGGACAAGATTACAGAAATCTTGGACAACGACAGTGATCGCTTCCATGCAATCGTATACGATGCTGAAAATCAAGTGCTGGAAAATATTCAGGACCTGACCTACGATATTATGAATCGTCTGAACGATGAAGAAGATGTGCGCAAGATCATGGTTGAAGGCAACATCCCCTTCTTGGATTCGTCAGAAACAGCACTGGAACTGATTGATACTCCGGGTACTAACAACTCTCGCAATCAGGAACATAAGAACACGACTTATCGTGCACTGCAGAGCGGTTCCAACAGCTTGATTCTGTACATTCTCAACGGCACACAGCTGCAAACCAATGATGATGCCAACTTGCTGAGTTATGTGGCGGAGCAGATTCAGAAGGGCGGCAAGCAAGTGCGAGATCGGTTCCTTTTTGTAGTGAACAAAATGGACGATATCAACCCGGAAGAAGAAAATGTCAAGGATATTTTGCAGGATGTAAAGCGGTATCTTGCACAGTTCGGTATTGATGATCCGCAAATTTTCCCCTGTTCTGCATTTACAGCACTGAATCTGGAAGTATATCTCAATGGAATTGATATTGACAAGTTGAGCCGGAGTGATGAGCGTAAGCTTCCTTCTGCGGCAAAAGATGCAATTACGATGGCATACAAGTTTATGGATTATCCGATGATGCATCTGGAACAATATTCTACGCTGTCGCCCAGTGCACAGAACCAGTTGTATGACCGCCTTAGGAATGCAGAGGAGCGAGAAGATACCAATGAGCAGGTTATGATTCATAGTGGTATTTATTCGATTGAGGCTGCAATCACGGCGTATGTGAAGAAATACGCCCGTACAAAGAAAATTAAAGAACTGGTGGAATCCTTCGAACAAGTCTTGGAAAGCAGTCAGGTGCTTGTCAAGGCGAAGACGCAGGTCGCCACCGATGAAGAAACGGCAAAAGCCTGTGCCGAGCGTGCTGCAGCCGTCCGTGCTAAAATCGAAAATGGACAGGAAGCACAAAACTTCAAGGAGAGAGTGGCAGCGATTGATCCAATGTCGGTCATTGAGGAAAAGGCTGAAAAACTCAAAATGGAGGTGGAACGGAAGGCTGGCCTTGTCTTTAGTGCCTACGGTGATACATTGGATGAGCGAAAAGATGCAGAGCGTTTGGTACAGCAGTTCGCAACCATGAGTACAGATTATATCGCCGAAATGACGGCTGAGCTAGAAGCAGTTATTGACCATGAAGTTGTTGAAAGCGGTAAGAATATGCTGGCACAGTATCAGGAAAAACTGCTGAAAATCGATGAAAATGCGACAGATAAGGAACTTGATTTCAGCACGGCTGATTTGGTCAGAGGTGTGCTGAATAATATGAAGGAGCAAGCTGCAGATAGAACACAGAGCAGTACGGTGATGGATACGGTTGATGAGTATGGTGAGGAAACTGTGGAAAACCGTACATGGTATGAAAAAGTAGGGCAAAAGGCTGTGAGGGAAGCCGATGGTACTGAACAAGTTAAAGTTGGTACGAAACGTGTTAGAGACGGCTCGCACGAGGAAAGAGTATACGATCATTGGTGGAATCATATTATTCCGAAATATGAAACGGTGTATGACTACAAGGATGTGAATGTATATGAGACGAGAATCAAGTACAAAACTGTCATGAAGGATGAATACAAAGAACATCATGAAGTAATAAAAAAGTATCGAGTTGATGTGGCAGAACTGCAGGCTGGTCTAACAACGCAACTGGACATGACACTAGATGATGGAATTGGAGAAGCAATTGCATATGCTAAAGAGCAAGCAGAAGAGATGAAGACTCAGTTCACGGCAATGTTTGATGAACTGGATAAACTCATTCAGGAAAAGTATGCCGAGTTGGAACAGGTGGCTGTAGATGAACAGAGCCGTAATGAGGAGCTGGAAAAGAACCGCTCTGTTTTGAACTGGATTGAAGAATGCCAGAAGCAGGTGAATGAAGCCATTGATTTTTGACAAGCAGGAGGTGCTGAAATCATGCTGATTGGTGTAAAACAGTGTGTGGAACGAAACGATCTCCGTGGGTTGCATTATATTTTTGCGGAAGCACTTGAAGCAGATCCAACATTTGAAAAGTATCAGGAAGACTACGAGTATTGCAAAAAGTTGCCCGGTTTTCTAGAAGCGCATGAAGAACTGCATTTGCAGCAGAATGATCCGGCTGCGTGGGATGAGACCTATTGGGCGCAGCTGAAGCTGGATCAGAAGAAAAATTTTTCAGAAAAACGGATGGAGCACATGAAAAAGGTGGCTTCCGTTGTACGTAAGGAGAAAATCGAACGCCTGCGGGCAGAACGAGCCAGACTGGCAGGAACAGCTGCACCTGAAAAGCCTCGGCAGACTGCGCAGCCCCGGACAGAACGGACGGCAGCGCCGACAACTCCGCCCACCGAAGCCGCTCGCGCGACGCCGCTGCAGCCTGTGTTTAAGGGAGTGGTCGAAAGCAATCCGAGCGAAGAAAAGCAGAAGCAGCAAATAGAAAAGAGCAAGAGCCGGTATGCTGTGGAATACCAGCAGGATCTTGCAAGGGAACAGAGAACGCAAAAAGAACAGGAGGGCCAGGGTTCAAAAAAACAATTGGGGGTTGTTCTGATAGTGGTGGCAGTTCTTTTAATGGCGATTGTAGCTTTCCTACTGAGCAACCCCGGATCGACTGCAGCATAAAGATTGGAAAAAGAAAAATGGGGGATGGTATGTCTGAAGTTTTTCGTTCGGAAGACTGGAATAATATTCAGCACATATATCGCTGGAATGATTCGCAGACAGGATATCCCAAACAGACTAAAAAAACATATCAGAAAGTGGGTCTGAAGGATATCAAAGGGATTCTTAATATGAGTGAACAGTGGGAACTGATTGCATATGGTAAGAGGAGCGCAGATGGCAAAATCATCCGATATTTTATAGAGCGCCAAGTAGGACCCAAGAACATTCCAACCGGAGTGATTCGGGTTTATTCGACCCAGTGGGAGGATACTCCATATGCTCGGACTAGGGTGGGAATAAACGTGGATATGAAGGCTTTTTCGTGGATAAGTGATAGAAGCAAAAACTTAAATGCCGATAAATGGAAGTATTATATGGATTGCAGTGAGGTGAAATAATTGTGGAACGACAGGACATTGTACAAAGTGTGTCTACACAGTCTCTGCCTTATGCTGAACCAACCCCGCAGACGCTGAATCTGCAGGTGCTGCAGGAAAATCTGGGTAATTGCCTGAGCATCATTGACGATGAAGTCATGAAAGGCTATGTTACCCGGCTGGAGCAGCTGCCGATTCTGGACCCGAAGGAATGCGGGGTGGATAATCTGGAAGAGGTGCAGTTCTTCCGGATTACAGAGCTTGTTTATCAAGAGGATGAGTTCTCGGTCGATAAGCTCTCTATGATGTTCCATGCGCTTTCCGGATTTCCCTGCACACTGGTGTTGATGCTACAGAGCGATGGTGCACAGACAAACTTTTATCTGGGAGCACGTTCCAACGAAAAGCAACACTCTACCGGAACCATGCGCAGTATGCTGGAAAAGAGCCTGATGGGCTTTTTTCCTGGCAGCAAGATCGAAAAGTTCTTTGCCGAGGACTGCTGTGCTGCACTGGCAGCGGCAAACGCCAAATGTGTTTCCAGTGTGACCAGTGTGGCAGACTACAAGCGCAATGAGGACAGTGTGACAAACAAAGACTTTGTCCAAGGCTTGGAAAAGTTTGTTTATGCGATGAAGGGAGCTTCCTATACAGCAGTCTTTTTGGCAGACAGTGCAAACCATGAACAACTGATGATGCGCCGACGGGAGTATGAGAAAATCTGCACACAAATCTCTCCGTTTGCAACCATGCAGATGAACTTTACCGTGTCAGATGGCCGGAGCACTTCAACCGGAAGCAGTACGGGAAAGACAACCAATATCTCTCGTACAGATTCTCATGGCAAAACGGCCAGTGTGACGAATACAGAGAGCCAAAGCAAAGGCATCAGTGATACACATACGGATACACAATCTGAGTCTAAAGGCAAGACGCACACAGTAGGAACATCGGATGGAACAAGCCGCACTGTAACTAACACAGGAACGGTTGGCGTGAACAGCAGCGTGAATGTCGGTGTAAACGCAGGAATTCGGTTTGGGCCGTCTTGGCTTGGTGTCCATGCGGGTGCCAGTACGGGTGCCAGCGTAGGAAGCTTTGCAAGTTTCAGCCATGCAGTGGCAAAGGGAACAACACATACAGATTCGGTTTCGGATTCTATTTCAAAAACGTTGAGCCATGGCTTCAGTGATTCGCATGGTACTAGTGAAACACATGGTACATCGGAAAGCCATAGCACGGGGACAACTGATACGCTGGCTGTTACAACTGGAGAATCCTTTAACTTGGTTGATACGAACACGCTGACAGATACATTTGGCTCTTCTAAAGGTGTCATACTGAATGTCCAGAATATGACACTGAATAATGTACTGAAACGCATGGAAAAGCAGCTGAAACGGATTGACGAATGCGAAAGCATTGGTATGTGGAACTTCGCAGCATATTTTATAGGTGCAACGTCAGAAGTTCAGAATGCAGCAAATACTTACAAGGCTGTTGTTGCGGGTGTGGATAGCGGCATTGAATGCAGTGCTATCAATCTGTGGACAGATGATCCTAGCGTAAAGATGCTGATGGGATACTTGGAAAATTTTGCTCACCCGCTCTTTTTGTACCAAGGGTTTAGCTACGACGAGCAGCGACAGGTTGCAGTAGACCCATCTGCGCTGGTCAGTACGAATGAATTGGCCCTTCATATGGGGTTGCCACGGCATTCTGTGCAGGGATTGCCCGTTTTGGAACATGCACCGTTTGCACAGGAGGTTGTGCTGCAGCAAGGTGCATCGCAGCCGAAGACATCGGATGATGGCAAAGAAACTGGCATTGATAATATCTATCTCGGTAAGCTCTGCCATCTGGGCGAGTGCACAAGTGCGGCGGTAGAGCTGAACGCAGAAAGCTTGTCGATGCACACCTTTATTACCGGCTCTACGGGTTCAGGCAAATCTAATGCAGTGTATCATCTGCTGGCAGAGCTACGGAAAAAGGGCAAAAGCTTTCTGGTGGTGGAGCCAGCAAAGGGTGAGTACAAAAATGTGTTCCCCTATGTGCCCTGTTATGGGACGAATCCAAAGATCGGAAAACTTTTACGGATCAACCCCTTTGCATTTCCGGAGCAGGTGCATGTGCTGGAACACATCGACCGCATTATTGAAATTTTCAATGTTTGCTGGCCAATGTATGCGGCAATGCCTGCAGTTTTGAAAGATTCAATTGAGCAGGCTTATGTTTCTGCCGGGTGGGATTTGGAATTATCTGAGAACCGGAGTGTTCCAGGACTGTTTCCGACCTTTGCGGATGTGCTGCGGGAATTGCGGAATGTAATTCACAGCTCAGATTATTCCTCGGATACTAAAGGCGACTATATCGGTTCGCTTTCTACACGATTGAAATCGCTGACGAATGGTATCAACGGCATGATCTTTGTGAGCCAGGAAATGAATCTTGTGGATTTGTTTGAACACGATGCGATTGTTGACTTGAGCCGTGTTGGTTCAACAGAAACAAAATCGTTGATCATGGGCATTGTGGTGCTGAAACTGCAGGAATACAGAATGGCAAATGCAAGTGGGATGAATGAACACCTGAAACATGTTACAGTGCTGGAAGAGGCTCACAACCTGCTAAAAAAGACTTCTATGGAACAGAGTGCAGAATCTTCAAATTTGGTCGGAAAATCGGTGGAGATGCTAACCAATGCAATCGCTGAAGTGCGCACATACGGCGAGGGGTTTGTAATTGTGGATCAGGCACCGAATCTGTTGGATACAGCGGTGATCCGCAATACTAATACCAAGATAGTTCTCCGCCTGCCAGAAAAAACAGATCGTGAAGTAACTGGTGGGGCCATGGCATTGAATGATGCCCAGATGGAGGAACTGTCGCGATTACCAACGGGTATGGCGGTGGTTTATCAGAATAACTGGCAGGAAGCGGTACTGTGTCAGTTGCCTCGATATGAACCGTTCGGCAGGAGGAAAAAAGAATGTGAAGATATAATTCAGAACCGAACTGCAAAGAATAATGCAATTCTGCATTTTCTTCTTGCAAAGCAGCTGACTGCAGCGCAGAAAGAAAAGGTGGAAAAACGACTGAGAAACTCCAATATTCCGGCAGAAACAGTGAAAAAACTATTGGAAAATCTGGACAGCCGAAATAAGCAGTATCATTGGGCAGTGGCTGGATTTCTTCGCCAAAATAGCGGGATGCTGAAAGATGTCCTCCAGGGAACAGCATCTTGCCAGACACTGGACGAACTGGAAACTGTGATAAAAGAGAATGTGTCAACAGTGTTTGTGGGATTCGGCCCCTCTGAACTTGAAAAAATTACAGTGTATGTCTGTATGGCGGAAAGCGAAAAATATCCAGAAATAGAGCCGCTGAAACAGCTGTGTGCTTATTATTGGAAGGAAAAGGTGTTATAATATGAAAGAAGTCTGGGAAGGAACCAAAGGTGGTCCAGAAGTTAAAACGAAAACGACACCGGATTCTCCCGTTGTGGAAATTCCAGGCCATTCCAATAAGCCCGAAGAAGTGGATTGGAAACAATCTGAACAGGATCTTCCGAGGGAGGCGCCTATGACATGGGAAACGACTGAAGCGCCAGAAGGCATACATCATGTACTGGAAAATTGTGAAGGTGCGCAGGATACACGAGAAACAAAAGATGCGTCCGAAGAAAAAACATATCCGTGCAAAGAAGTGGAAGATGGTACAGCATACTATTACGATGATAATGGAAACTTGTACCGAATCGATGACAATCTTCTCCCGAATACAGAGTACGATATTAATGGTTATCGTTACGAAACTGATGAAGAAGGACGAATTGTTTCGGCAGAAGGTCGACTTCAAGTAAAAGACCATGAAGGGCGCCCAGCGATAAAAGATTCAATTGAAGATATTGGAAAAGGAGACCAAAAGAAAACGGATGATCGAGGACATCTGATTGGTGACCAGTTTAATGGTTCAAACGGAATGGAAAATATGATACCACAGGATTCAGATATTAATCGAAAGGACTATAAAGCACTGGAAACGGAACTTGCAAAAGAAGTTGCAGCAGGAAAAGAAGTTTATGTAAAAGTTGAACCGATTTACGAGGGCGATTCGCACAGACCGGTAGCCGTTATGGTTACATATACTATTGACGGGGAAGAATCGGTACGAGTATTTCCGAATGAAAGAGAGGAATAAAGAAAATGGATCAGGAGCTGTTTCAGAATGTATTTGATCAGATTACAGGAGCTTTGCCAGAAACGTGGGAGAAGGTGACATTTTATGCGGCCTACATTGGAACAAGCTATACGATGAAGTATTATGTGAGCACGGCTAACGAAAAAAATGTGTCGTGCTTCGAACTTCCCGGAATTACAAAAGCTGCATTAGTTCGCAGTTTCCTGCAGGTCGATAAAGTTTTATCGAAAGTGCGTGTTGCTTTGGACGGTTCCAGCAGGTGGAATGTTCTGACTATGGTAGCAGAGAAAAATGGTCATTTTAAGGCATTTTATGACTATGCCGATTTAAGCGAAAATGCCATTGAGTATGAAAGAAGCTGGCGAGAAAAATATCTGGCTGAATAATGCTTGATCGACAAAAACAAGAAGTGCAGAGGAATATCACACCTCTGCACTTCTTGCTCTTTTATATCGACGCTGTTATGTGAGATTTTAAGGAAAAACACTTGACGTACGACAAGATAAGATACATGCTGAAGTAAAATGCCGACAAAATGAGTACAGGGAATATGAAAAAATAAACCGTGTGGGGTGACATGATGCCACTCCGCACGGTTTTGCTTAGGTAAAGGATTTGAGCACTTCTTTCAGTGCTTCACGCTGCTCCGAGGTAAGCTGGGCCAGAAGTTCCAAAAACTCCTGCTGTTCCTCCGGGGTGAACCTGTTTTCTGGCTCAGAATGATTTTGGCGGTTCATAAAAGATACTTGCTCCTTTCGGCAAATCCTGTTCAGCCATCAGTTCGGCACGAATCTGACGCTTATATTTATAATAGGTGTTCCGGGCAAGACCGGTGAGCTTCATGCACTCGGCATCGTCAAGTGTGCCGCCAAAGGTCTTGCAGTGGGTGCGGATGATCTGCTTAGCTTCTCTGGATTTTTTCGTTTCAAAGCCAACACCCTTTTTGCGGCCAACCTGCTTGCCGTTCAGCCGGGCGGTCAAAAGGCCCTCACGGGTGCGCTGGTGCAAGTCGGCAACTTCTTTTTCGGACTGCTCAAAGGCCAGTTTGATCTGCTCTTTTGCCAAGGCCATCAAATATTCGTTGATGCCCTTCAAGATGAAGTCCACATTTGTCCCTGTCATGGCAATGCTGCCGGACAGGGCTTTTTTGTAGGTCTCGGTGTCGATGTGGTGCTCTTTCAAGAACACCAGCCGGATGCCCTTGTGGTAGAGGTCTTCGTACAGAGCAAAACCCTCTTCTGCATTTCTGGACATCCGGGACACCGAATCGAACACCACCGTATCCCCGGATTTTAGAATCCGATAGAGCTTCAGCCATTCCGGGCGAAAAATGGATGTGCCAGTATAGGCTTCCTGCACGATATGGGCAGTCGGGTATTCTGCCTTGATGTTGCGGATCTGACGGTCAATGCTCTGCTTTGCCGTAGAGATTCGGCAATAGCCATAGATGTTCATGCGTCTCCTTTCTGGCTCAAAGATAACGAGCGACATTTTTAAGACTGTGTTTTGCACCTTGAAATGGCCTGAAAATGGCTGGTTTTAATACAAAACAGAATATACGGTATTTTTAATACAGTTTTAGTGGGCATAGGCAGTCATAAAATCAGAAATGGTAGTGCACGGTTTGTGATTGGTGGTGCTCTCGCCATCCAAAGGAGCGTAGTTCCAGTCGGTATCCTCATCAATATATCGCCGCCCATCGTCCGGCAGTTCCAGCGGTTCCGCAAGGATAATGGTGCCCCAGTGGTTGACCATCACAAAGGGCGCGATCTCACAAGGG
>OLQV01001058.1_pt1 | contig 21949 bp, 25 predicted proteins | sample 1672371 | NCBI WGS metagenome assembly OLQV01 (sample SAMEA3136676, study PRJEB25190) | human gut metagenome
TATCTTCATCGTATGCTTAAAACTAGCTTCAAATATCCCCTCTTCGTAGTGACCCCCCACTTCTTTGCACGTACAATCATCCTTTTTCTCTTTCCTGCTAATAACCCTATCAATAATAAAGCCACTAACCATTCCAATCACAAATTTAATAAAAAGAATTTTCAAAATAATTTCTGCTCCCGCTTTATGTGATAAAAATATAGGTATCATCTCATCACTAGTTGCCAAATACACACTAATTAATGTACCCAAAGTAATTACTCTACAAGAATATAAATTAGTTGCCAAAACTGAAAACCCACATTGAGGAATAAGACCAAGTACGCTTCCCACAAAAGGCCCCACTTTCTGAGATTTACTAATAATACTCTCACTTCCCTTTTTTACACTATGCTCTAAAATTTCAATAATTAAAAAAGCAACAAATAAAAAAGGCAATAACTTTAAACTATCAAGTAGAGTATCAATTACAACATCAAACATAAAAATCTTCCTTTCCAAGTACTTGTATTATACCATTTTCTAAAACTTTCCGCAAGTAGTTTACAAAAATACCCCCACTATGCTAGAATATAAATTAAGGAAGTGAAAAAATGACAATAATTGAACTATATCCACAAGATATAACAAATCTAATGAAAAACACAAATAATATAATAAATATAGATACTGATGGAATAATAATAAAATATAATGAAGATACACTAATAAAACTATATTACAAAAATTTCTTCAATGCTTTGTTAAATCCAACACCCAAAACTCTAATTACCGAATTAGATACCAAGAAAAAAATTGAAGCATTCCTTACCAAAAATAAAGGCATAAAACCCCTATTAAAAGAAATACAAGAAAAAATAATTGCCCTAAATAAAACCGAAGAACAAGGACTAATAAAAGGCATAATAACCTGTACAAATTACCCCGTCGGTATTCTACTTACAAATTATAAAGACTATGAACCCCTAAATAATATTAAAGATACATTAACCAAGAAAGAACTACAAATAGTACTAACTACTGTAAAATACCTAATAAATAACCTTACCGAAAATAATATTTACCCCGAAACAATAAACGAAAAAAATATCATAGTAAGAAAAAAAGACCTAGATGTAAAACTAATCAATCTTGATACCAAAGATACAAGAATAGAAACAGAAACATATATAAATAAGTTCCCACATATCCCTAGAAACGTTGAAAAAAATTATCAAGAAATGAAGAAAAGAATATTAAAAAAATAAAAAATATAATTTCCCCAAAAAACATTTTTAAATTACCCAAAATACCTTTACAAACTCCCCCCTTCTATGATAAAATAAATAGAAGATGAGGTGATTATATGAAAGAATTTTTAACATTTATAAGTCTTGCTTTCCCCATTTCCTTCGTAATCGTAAGTTTTGTAGCCGTAAAAGAAAAAATAAAACACCAAAAAGCCAAAAAAAGTGGCAAAGTAATAAGTACAAGACCCTATCACCACTATAAAAGATTCGAAAGAGAACCCCAAACAATAACTCTTGAAGAATTAATATCAAGAAATAGAGCCCAAAATAAAGCCCGTATCAAGGAAAATAAAGAAAGAAATAAAGTAAAAAAGAAAGTATTAAAAAAGTAAGCTATTCACTAATGAATTCACTTACTTTTTTTTCATTCATAAAACCAATCTTTTTCTTAACTTCTTTACCATCTTCAAACAAAATCACAGTTGGAATACTCATAACCCTAAATCTCCTTGCAAGTTCCTCGTGCTTATCAACATCAATCTTCAAAATAGGCATCCCAATACTATCTTCCACATTCTCAAGAACACCACTAAGCATCTTACAAGGACCACACCAAGTAGCATAAAAATCAACTAAAATTCTACCCTTAGCAATTTCATCATCAAAGTTTTCCTTTTCCAAATATTTAATCATAATTATACCTCCTTTCCTACGACAAATTCTCTATAAAATTATCATCATTAACCGCAATCTTACCACTTCTAATCAAATGATCAGCACTCTCTTTCGTAACAACACCCTTATCAATCAAAAGAGTAAGAATCTCTTCATTAAGTTCTTTATTACTCTTATTACTATCATTATGAAGTAAATTATAAACCTTCATATAAGTATCAGCCGTATCTTCTGTAAAATTAGAAATAATCGGCGTATCCTTAAGAATAATATTAGCCAAATTAGAATTATTCAAATTAACCACATTAAACATCGGCATACTCAAAATAAATAACCCCAAAAACACATATACATAAGCCTCTAATGCTCCCACAAAAATACCAAGTATTTTTGAAGGAATACTAAGAAATATAGTAGCCTGTAATATCTTCTCAACAAGCCCCGTCACAACCAAAAGCATTCTAAGAATACACATCAAAGCCCCAAATATAACAAAGAAAGCAACCACTTCATAAATCAAAATATTAATAACACCAACGCCTTTTATAATACCACCAAAATTAAAAAATGGCAAGTATTCATAGAAAAACGATGACAAATAATTCTTCAAAATAAAAGAAATAATCACCACTACAAATAACCCCAAAAAACTAGTCGTTTTCTTAATAACCCCCTCTTTAAATCCAATAAGCCCCCCAAACAAAATAAGTAAAATAATAACAATATCAATTATTCCCATAATCTCCTCCAATTCTTCAATACAATTGTACCACAATTTTAAGAAATTTCAAAGTCTTTTTAACTATCTAGCCATTTTCTTAACCATAATATTACCCCTAGACAAAAAATTATTCTCCCTTTTCACAAATTCATCCCTTAACACTTCTCCCATATAAAGCATAAGTTCCCTATAATCCATACCAAATTTATTATAAAAATCCCTTTCCGAAGCCGTAATAATCGAATTAAGATGCCTCTTACCACCTCCCGTAGGGCAAGAAATCAAACTCATATTCATCGATAAAATAAACTCAATCAAAAGCCTATTAACAAAACTATGTTTCTTAAAACAACTCGGCACCAAATAATTAACAAGATTATACTCCTCAAAAAGCCTAATATTCTCTTCAATATTAACAATACCATAATTAAAACAATTATTAGTAAGAATAAACCTATTACCACTATTCCATACCGAAGAAGAAAACACCCTCAAAATATACTCATAATCATAAACAGCCATAAGCCTCTTCATATCAACATTAGGAAAAAGATCACCATACATAACAATAACCCTCTCCATTTCCCCCCTATCCATAGAAGTTAAAGAATACTCCTCATCATAATTAACAATACTATAATCATTAACATTAATATCCCTCATATACTCCCTAAGTTCACTAAAAAACATCCCATATTCCCTATAAAACAAATTCTCCTTATAAGTAATAACAGGATTAATCCTCATCTTTCCCGAAGAAGAAACAAGTACAACAAGATCCTCCCCTTCTGAAAGCAAAAACTCAATCAAAAGCCTATTAACCTCTGCCGACTTCTTTAAACAAGTAGGAGTAATAAAATTACTAATATGATACTCCTCAAATAATAAAATAGTACCAACAATATTTTTAATAGTAGTATTAATAAGAGCCGAAGTAAGAAGTCTATTATACTTATCTCCCTCAAAATAAGAAAGCCTTATTTTCTCTATTATAACATCACTAGGATAAAGCCATATATTATGAACAAGTAACTTACTATACTTAGGATTATCCCATTCCGGAAGAGTTAAAATATCCACAACTTCCTTAGGAGACCTCCTCCAAATATAAGGCATAAGCAAATCCCTAAACCTAGGATCATTCCACTCTTCTCTTTCATATACAAATTTAACATCTTCATACGTATGATTAAAAACAGAACTAACTATCAAATCTTCCCTATCCCTTAAAAGATCAATTATCATTTTCCTATTATACATATCCTCTTTAATACTCATACTACCCCCCCTAAAAAGTAACAACCAATATTTTAGCAAACACTTGTTATTTTGTCAATAAAATATAGAAAAAAAACAAAAACTATGATAAAATATAACATAAGAAAGAGGGATTAAAATGAAAGAAAAACAAATAACAAAAGTATTTAAAATAAGTAAAAAAACAATGAATGAAATGATCGAATATTTCGAACCCCTAAAAAGAGAAAAAACACCACCCTATGCCATATTGCAAGCCGTTGATGGAGATAGCATTGTAACCATTTACGAAAGTGGCAAAATAGTGTTTCAAGGAAAAGATGCCGATATCGCCAGTGAATATTGGATAGCCACGGAAAAAATAAACAGCGGTAAAGACCCCGAACAAAAGAAAGAAAAAGAAACCACCACTACCCTACCAAGTGGTATAAATACCATAGGATCCGATGAAGTAGGAACAGGAGATTACTTCGGCCCCATCATCGTAACAGCTGCCTACGTATCCAAAGAAAACGAAAACTTCTTAAAAGAACTAAACGTCAAAGACTCCAAAAAACTAACCGATAACGACATTCTAAATATCGTTCCCCAAATAGTCAAAAAAATTCCCTATCACAGTTTCATATTAAACAACAAAAACTATAACCAGTTCCATAACGATAATATGAATATGAATAAAATAAAAGCCATTTTACACAATAAAGTAATATGTGAATTCCTAAAAGAAAACAAATATAACTACGATTATATCGTAATTGACCAGTTCGAACCACCCAGAAGTTTCTACAATCACATCAAAGATAGCATTTTTAAACCCCAAAATATAACCTTTATGACTAAAGCTGAAGATAAATGCCTCTCTGTTGCCTGCGCCTCAATGATAAGTAGATATATATTCCTAAAAGAAATAGATAAACTATCAGAACATCTTGGTGAAACAGTCCCTAAGGGAGCCGGTACCAATGTTGACGAGTTTGGAAAAAAAATTGTTGCTAAGTACGGAAAAGATAAACTAAAAGAAATAGCCAAACTAAACTTCAAAAACACTTCCAAAATATTAGGAACATCTGACAAAGAAACACTCTCTTTATTCTAAAAAAGAGATTTTTTCTTTAACAAAAAACCCGATACAAAAATATTAATAAGACAAATATAGAGAAAACACTTCAAAGAAATACCCATAATAAAGCCCCCAAGAAAAATAAACGTTCTACTAATAGAAAAAATCGTTTCTACCACCATAAGATAACTATAAACATCATTACTGCCCAAAATATACATATTTTTTGTACTACAAACCTCATACATTTTAAGAAAAAATCCCTCCAAAAAACTAATAACCAAAACCATACCCTTACTAGAAATATTAAGTTTCAAAAACAAAATAAGCACCAATAAAACATTAAAATAAGGAAATAACCCCATAACATCCCTCTTAACAAACAAATAAATAAAAATAGTAGCACTAATAACCATAAACACATTAACATACCCAATATACATAAAACTACTATCCACATTAAGATAAATAAATAACGGCACCATCAATAAAAATGCCACCTTATACTGTTCCAATATAAAAAACAAAATTCTCCTAATATCAATATTCCTTACTCCCTTATACCTACTACCCTTACACTTACCATTTAAGCTCCCTCCCAAACAAAATATCCCCATAAAAGAAATAATAAATATAAATAAAGCCCCCCAAAAAAGACCAAATCTACTAAAAACAAAGCCCCCACATAACCCTGCTAACATACTTCCCATATAAGTAAAAATAACAATATTCCCTATCTTCACACTATCTCCCTTACTAGCCCTTATACCAAAAATATGCCTAATAGGATGATAACTAAAACTAGCCAAACTATAAAGAAACGCAAATACAAACAAATTCCCTAAACTCCCCTCCATCTTACTAAAAAAATAATAACTAATAGAAAACATCAAACTAGAAAAAACAAGAATTATCCTACTAGAAATAACCCTATCAAGTTTTATAACAATAACATTAATAAATATACTAAAAAAATAAACCACCCCAAAGAATAGCATAATATCCCTAATACTATACCCCATTTTATAAAGAAGAACCCCTGAAAAAATCTCCCCCAAATTACGAGCAAAACTAGAAATAAATATAAACAAATTATATTTCTTATAAGAATCCATCATAATCACCACAAATATTATGTCCAAAAAAGAAAAAAGTAATCTTACTTTTTCCTTTGCTTTATACTACTAAACACATAATCATTAAACACCATATCAATCTCTTCTCTTGTAACCTCTTGCCTACCAACCCTCATTCTATAATCAGTTACCATATCAAGAAATATTTTTACATACTCATAACTATTTAAAAAATCATCACTAGTAAATAAATGACTATAATGATAATTTTCAAGCCTATATCCCCTTAGTATCATAAAATCATTACCAAAAGCCTCTTTAAACTTCAAAACATTATCCAAAAACTCATCATTACTATGTACTTCAAGACCACTAAATAACTCATAAATATCCCTTTCTGTAAGAATTATAAAAGCACTTCTCTCCCCAGGAGCATAGTTATCTACAAAACCCCTCTCTTTCCCATACCAAGTTGTACTATTAATTCCCTCCTTTTCTTCAAAACTTATTCTTCTAAAAACTATATCCTTTTTATCACATTTATTAATAAGCATTTCTATATAATATATGTAGTTATTATTAATCTCAAACAACTTAGCATAATTATCAAAAATATCTTGCCCCATCACATAATTCTGCTGTCTCTCATTTAAAAGATCCATATTATAATACCTCATAATCATCACCTAGTAGTATTATACACCCATTTTTTAAATTATTAACATTTTTTTATTAAAAGGCCCTATGGGAGGTATATATATAGATTATATATATGTAATTATAACCCTATAAGATAAGGATTATCTATACTACCATCACCAGATGTAATTAATGTAGAAGAAGTGAGGTAGAAGGTAGGGCTAACAAAAGCAACAAGAGAACCTTTTAAACAAATTAAAACTCTTATCCCCTTATCGCTGTCAGTACAATAAGCATAACTTTGATATGTATATGTTGATGTTATAAACCATTGAAAATTTTGAGAATTATATAACCAATTAATATCCTTACAATATAAATCATAAATGTTTAAGTCAGTATTTAAAAAGCAATTATTCCCGGCCGCGTATCCATAATCACTTGAATACATAAGTCCTACCATTCCATCCCAGTAAGAAGTCATACCTTCTTCAAAAAATAAGTTACTCCTTTCTTCTAGATACATTGATGGTGTCTTAAGACCATCAGTATCTGGACCAACCAAATAATACCTACTTGTAGATATATAACTCTTAGCCTTATCACTTAATTTGTAATTAGTAAAATTAACATTTGTTGCTGGCGTACTATTATTATTATAACTACCACTTGTTCCATTCCACCATAATCCACTATTTAAAAGCTTCATTAACTGACTGCCACTAGTTAGGCTATTACTATAATTACCATTTGTTGGTGTTGCCCATACATTTTCTTCCAAATCCCAAACAAACCCTTTAGTTGTCCCATCGGTTAGTGGAGTGGCCTTTATTACTTTTAATCTATTGGCACCCTCTAATTCTTCATATATACTTCCTATTATTCTATATAAGTGTTTATCAGGACAAGTACTACCCCCTTCCATATCTAAACATATATAGTTATTAGGACTAGCCCCATAATACCTATAATCAGTAACTGCTGGTATTTCACTACCTGTTGCACTACTACTAGCAGGTATTAAACTATGTTCTACCTTATATACACCACTACCTGAGTCACCTGTAGAACCTATATCTAAACTCTTAACATATTCAGTTGCTATATCTGGAAATACTCTCTTAGGTATCACTACCTGCCCACTACCGAGTAGCAACTCTCCTCCCTTAACATATCCTGCTACTGTTCCCAGTTTAACAGTAACAGTATTACTACTAGTATTAGTTACTACTATATTTAAAGTAATATTACCATTATTATTTACTATACCCGTACTATTTCCTGTACTTTTAGAAGTATATTCTATCTTATAACCATCAGGTTTACTACTAGGACTTACCATTTCATAATATACACTATAACTTATCTTAGCATTATTAGGGTTACCTAGTACTATATCATAGTACCTAGTTTCCCCACTATCCACCGTTATCTGTTTAATACTACTATTACCTATCTTAAAAGTATATTCTAAGTCCGTAGTACTAGGTACTTCCTCTACTACGCTTGTATCATAAGCGAATGTCTTATATAAACTAAATGTTAAAAAAGCCCCAAATATTATAAATACTATTACTATTAACCTCTTCATATCCACCTACCTACCTCTTTTCTTCATATATAAAAAGACTATAACAAACTAGAGTACTCCCGTACTCTTACTGTTATAGTCTTCAATATTCACTATTATAGCTCCGCTATTTAATGTATCTGTCGATACAATCCCCCCCCCCAAACGGTTGTCCGTATTTATAACTATCTCTTATATATTTCATAGTGGGGTTGCACCTCTCTTTCTACCTATCTACAATTACAATACTATCACAGTTTTTAAATTTCTGCAATACCCTTATTGCAATTTTTTAAAAACTGTACATCCCATATCCCCCCAAATAAAAAGAGAATTACTTATCACCACTATCAATGTAATCCTCTTTAATATTATCAATTTCCTTGTTCATTTCCTCCTCATCAGAGCTATCCGTAAGAAGGTCCCAAGGTTCTTCCGTTTCTTCAATAGCAATCTTTACTTTCGCATCCCCTACTATCTCAACACCAAGTTCTTTCTCAATTTCCAGTTTAATATTCTTACCCTTCATAGTAGCATTACTGCACGTAGGCTGTTTTAAACTCCTAACAATAATATCCCTATTCTTAGAATCCGTACTCTCCTTCTGATTTACAAAAACAACTTCTCTATAACTAATCTCTTCACTCTTAACGGTCGTCTTCGTATCATTATCATAAGAATACCAAATATTACAATCAAACTTGCCCTCAATAACAATATGACCATTTTCCTCTCGGCCCTTGAAAGTATGATTAATTATCCAACAACCAAGCACATTACTAACATCATCACTAACACTAATATCATAAACATTTTTATAGTACTTTCTACCCTTTCCAACAACAGCTTTTGTAACAATTTCTCTGTATGCCATTAAGTATCACCCCTACTTTAATGTATGATAGAAAGACAAAAAAAGTACCAATTTTATAATAAATCACTATTTTTAATTACAAAAACACTCCTGTCCTTATAAAAAGCATAAAATACATCCCCAAGATTAATATTCCTCTTTTGTAAAATCATTAAAACCCAGTTATCATCCCTCTTTAAATGCTTTAAAGTATCACTTTGAATTTCCCCATCCAAAATAATAGGCATCGGAAAAGGACTCTTTTTACCAGCATATTCAAATATCGAAAGCATACCATTATTTTCAAGTATAGCATACTCAATCTCTTCAATACTCCTATATCCCTTCTCCCTAATCTGCGATAAAAGATCCTCTAAACTATACTTCTGATTAATCATTTCCTTATAATTAATCTTACCATTCTTAATAATAACCGACGGACTACCATCAATAAACCTCCTAAAACTAGGCCTTTTCAAAGAAACAAATGCCAGTATCATCTCTAACCCCATTAAAGTAAGAATAGGAACAACAGACTTAAAAATAGTTACATCCGTATTTTCTATTGAAATAGAAGCAATCTCTGCAATAAGTATCGTAACCACCAAATCAATAATACCAAGTTGCCCTACTTCCCTTTTGCCAAGAATCCTATAAATAAGAAAAATAAAAAAATAAAAGAAAAATGTCCTAACAAAAACAATAAAAAGATCCATAATTTATCACCCATTAAATTATTGCCCTAATCATAATTATTTATACAAAAACATATAAATAATTAGGTGATTAAATGAAAAATATATTAAAATACCTCCTATATACCATACTAACCATTATAATACTTACCCTCTTTATTACCATATTAGAATATACTGGCCTCCTCAAAGGAAAAGGCCTAATAATAGCCAAAATAATAGTACCAGTCCTATCACTGTTCACTTTTGCCTTTATTCTTGGAAAAAAAAGTAAAAATAAAGGTTATCAAAAAGGACTACTTTTAGGGTTTAGCTACGCTGGTATAAACATAATATTATCCTATCTTATCATAAAAAACCATTTCCAGTATAAAGATTTAATATATTTCCTAATACTAGTTACAACAAGCACCCTAGGAAGTATGATAGGAATAACAAAAAGAATAGAAACCTAAAACTATTCTTTTTCTTTACTCTTAACCCTTTTTTTATGAGGCCTCAAACTAGGATTATATTCCTTCCAATCAACATTTTTATTTACCATTTGAGCATCATATAAATTAAAAAACTCCTCACTCATATCTGAAAACTCCTTAATTAAAAAATTAACAAAAGCACGAAATACTTCTGAATATTCTGAATTAATATAAGAAGAAACAATATCCTCCATACTACCACCATCTCTTATATTTTTCATAATACCAAGAAACACATCCAAATCCTTACCCCTATATAAATCAATACTCCTTTTCAAAACAATTTCTTGCCATAAAGAAAGTTTACCATTACAAATCAAATCCTTACCCTCACTTATCCATTCAGGTACTCTTTTTAAAACATTTTCTTCAAGAAGTTTTTTTTGTTCCTCATTATCAATATCAGTACCCAATACCAAATTATTACCACTAGTAACACTCTTACTATCATTTGCACAAGTAGGAAGTCCTTCAAAAGCAGATGCCAAATACTCATTTCTATCATTACCAATACCATTAATATATATATCAGATATTTTAACAGTATCAGAATAAAAAAACTTACCATTATATTCAGCATATACCCTTTCTCCTCTTTCCTTAGCAGCTAAAAGCATATAAACAACACTCCTTATATTATCCTTAACAGTAACTTCCAACTTTTTCATAAAATTACATCTCCTTCACAATGATTAATACTATACCATATTTTCCCAAAAGTCAAGAAAAACTATTTTCTACGTACTTTGGGCATAGTATCATAAGTGCAATTACTATTTTCCTTAAAAGTCCAAGTATAAGAATATTTCGTTTTCTTAACAATTGTTTTAATCTCTTTTTCACAATCATTAATACTATTACTAAGACTATCCATTTTACTATAAAGTTCCATATAATAAGGTAAAACCGATTTTTTCTTTTCCCTTAGAATTCTTTTAACAAATAATTTTTCCAAAAATTCAAGCATACTTAAATAAATTTTCCCCTTATAACTATCCACTTTTCTAAGTTTTTTCTTCTTTAAACATATCCATTTATATATTTTCTCTGATTTACCACCCAAAGTAGTACGTGTAGCACTATCAATAATTTTATCCTTTACAACATCATATTCCCGTTTATGATTATCACATAACTTTTGTAACATTGTTATCCTTGCAACCATTTTTTTATCACTATAATTATCCTTAATATTCATAATTATTCCCCCAAAAAAGAGATAGTAATAAGTACTATCTACTTTTTAACCCTTTTCTTTCTAATACCACTTATAACAATATTTCTTTCCTGTTCAGGAATAAATTCAAAAGAATTTTTTAATCTTGTTGACTTTTTAATAACAATCTTTTCATCAGGATGCTCTTCCTTATATTCCCTAAGTTGATCTCTTAAAACACTCTTATCATAATCAGTCTTTTCCCTGTTTCCTTGTAAAATATCAATATCACTATAATAACTCTCATAATCAGTAGAAGACTTAGACTTTCTTAAATTATTAATAGTACTTAAATTATCAATAAAATTAAAGGAAAAACTCTTTACACCATTAAAACCCCTTTTAAATATCTTATCAACAATTTGCCCATCATTAAATATAATACCTGCAAATAAAGTTGCTAAATAACCACATATCATTGAAGTAAATATCATACTACTTCCCATTGTAAAATAAGCAGCAATACCCGAAATAACAGATACAACAATTCCACTTCGTAAAATAACCCTTAAAAATTTCCTTTGACCCTTTGAAAGACTTAACTTTTCATTCTCTGAAAAAACCTCTATCTTCTTATTTCTTAATTTTCTTATTCTACCACTTTCTTCACAACTCTTAGCCTTATTATAAATTTGATTTTCCTTATACTTAATAGCATAATCAATATCTGCGGTATGATATTTAAGATCTCTAATTTTCTCCGCCGTCCTTACCGGATCAAACGGTTCACTCTCTCCTTTAACTTCACAATTAGGATCCACTTCTAAATGATAATCATCACTAACTAGTGGCATTTCACTATCCAAATTTCTATTCTTCTTTCCTATCATAAATATTCCCCCTTACTAATAATTATTAATATAAATTTTCCTTAACGGCGTCTTACCTTACCATTTTTATTACTATTATGAATATTACTATTACTCATTTCATATCCATTAAACCTACTATTATTATCAAAATGATAAGCATTATTACAACCCTTAGACTTATTACGATAATACAAATCAAGTTCTCTTTTCAACTTATCACGTTCTCTAACAAATGATAACCTATCATCTCTAAGTTCCTCAAGTTTATCTTCAAGTTCATAGTAACTAGTCAAAGAATAATACCTCTTTTCTTTCTTTTTAGCACAAATTCCTTTAATTTTACGATAAACATATTCCTTATAATTAAGATAAATCTTTTTTAATCCCCTAAAAATAGCATTACTATCATCAGTAAACAAATTAAGAACTCCGCCTCCAACCAAACCAATTACCATATACAAAGGTATAGAACCAAGACCACTCATCATAAAACCAAGTGCCGATGCTAAAACAGATCCAAAAATACCTCCTCTAATAACGCCCTTAGCATTCCTATAATCACGTTCATCAATAGTCCCAAGTTCTCTCTTTTTATTTCTAGTTTCCTTAATTTCCTCATCAAGAACTCCAACTATACCCCTTTTAACACTTTTTTCCTTATGATTTTTAATATCTTGTTCCACTCTTTTAATTTCCTTATCAGTATTATCAATTTCCTCATCCAAAAAGGCAATTCTCCCTCTAGCATAATCAGGACTTATAGCAATTCTTGTCTTCTTAGAATTACTTACCTCGAGTCTACAGTCCTCTAGAACATCATCATTATAATAAATATCAAAATCTCTTTTCATTCAAATCCCCCCTTAATAACTAGAACAATTATATCACATTTTTAAAGATTTGTCAAACTTATGTTTGTATTTGACCGTTAATCAGCAATTTCCCTTACCAAAACCACCTTTTTTTACGCTTAACTAAATACTCAAGTCCCTCATACATATCACTATAACTATAATCATCCATCTTATTAATACCACCTCTAATTAATGTATTAATAACAATAAGTTTATCCAGTTTCTTTATGGAGTTAATATCATAATCACCATTCTTAATACCCCTCTTAGTTACCCTTAGGAGAATATCACTAACCTTGTTATAATACCTATTTTTATGCTTATCATCCGGCATTTTATTAATAAAAGTAACAAGTTCATTCAAATTATCAATATTCCTAGCAAAATCCTTATCCATAGAAAACCTAATCCTACTCTTAATATCCATAAATTCCTCCTCCTGCACCTCCATAAGACGCTTACTAATTATAACATCCATTAAAATTTTTGTAAAGATTTTTTATAAAAAAAACGCTTCATTTTAAGCGTTTTTCTTACCCTATCGGGGTATAAACTATTCACGTTCTAAGGTTCTTTTTTTAGCATCAGTTTTAGACTTAGCCATATTACTAATTTTATTTCTAAGAATATCAATATCTCTAGCAATATCCGCCTTTACCATTATATCCTTCTCACTAGAAGCCATATAAATATTATATCTCGTTACAATATCATTAAGTTCAGAATAAAACTCTCCCTTTTCTTTGATTGTAAAGCCATCCAACATAATTCTAAGGTCCTTAACCTCTTCATAAATATCCATCTTAATTCTTTTTTCTATTACTTCATCATTATTACTAGCATCTTTAATCATCATATTTTCTTTAAATTCACCATATCCAGTATAATGCTTAACTTCTTCCTCAGTATCACATCTTCCTCCAAGTTCAAGATTAGAGTACATACTAATAACATTATTAGACTTAAATATTAATGAATTACATCTACTTTTAAAACATTGCATTTCATACATAACATCATAAACATTTCTAGACTTACCCTTACCTTTACTCTTATTTTTCTTTAAAAATAGACTTGTCTTAATAAACTTATTAAGAGCTACTAACTTTACCTTATTATGAAATCTCTTAGAAACAGGAATAAATTGACTACCAAGGCGTTTCTTTAAAGCTGCAATTGTAGTAAGTCCCATCACTGCAGATAACCCAAAATAAGAGCCTGTCATAAGTAAGCACAATGGACTTCCCATCAATGTAAGAAAAAGACCAATTGAACCAGCAATACCTATTATTCCAATAAGAGCTAAAATCTTTTTATATTTATTAGCTATATTATTGCTTTTATAATTTACAACTTCATTGCAGACATCATACCACATAAATGCGTCAAATTCCTTTTTCATCATATAGTTAATAAAACTCGTCTTTTCACCTTTCATATCAAGTGTTTTTGTAGTATTTTCCATTTCATAGGAAAATTTTATAATTGTATCTCTAGCTTTATCCCTTTCATTAATGCACTTATTTATCGATTCTTTCATTTCAAATCCCCCCACTTCCTCTTAATTATAGCATATAATTTTTAGTTTGTCAAACTTATGTTTGTTTTTTGCCCTATTGGGGGTATAAACTATTGACGTTCTAAGGTTCTTTTTTTAGCACCAGTTTTAGACTTAGCCATATTATTAATTTTATTTCTAAGAATATAAGTATCCCTAGCAATAGAATTTCTAACCCTTATATCCTTATAATGTTTTGACTTATTATAATTATCAAACCTCACCACAATATCATTAAGCTCCCCATAAAATTCCCCTGTTTCATTTATAGGATAATTTGCTAGTATATTCCTAATATCCTTAATCTCTTCAAGAATATCCAAATTTATGTAGCTTAAAGTTTCCGCTGGACCCTTAAATTTTTTATCTAAACTATTATAATACCTAATAAATTCAAACATTTTATTTTCGTTGTCATAATGCCTCAAATTATTTTTAACAATTTCCCCTACAATATTTTTATCAGCTTCAAAAATTTTCTTATAATTAAAGACTGAACCCGTAGCCAAAGCATGCATACGAATATAAATTGCCTCTACCGAACCCGTAGCCATATCCTTTCTAAAAGCAAGTTCTTCCGATAGTTCCTTGCCAAGCTTCATTAATCTGCATTTACTTTGAAAACGCTTTTTCATAAAAACAAGTTTCTTGCCAAATGCCATCATCGAACCCGCAAGAAAAAGTTCGATCATTACTGGATAGCAAAAGCTTATCAAAGCACATTTTAATAAAGAATTATACACCAAATTTTGAACAAAATAACCATAAAGACCACTAACAACAAGTGGAGCAGTAATAAAAAATCCCAAAATGTTAAAATAAGGCTCTGCCCATTCTATCTCGTTAATATATGCATCAAGTTTATAGCCAACCAATTTATTATAGCGTCGATACTTTACTATTTCCTGCTGTTGCATATCATACAATTTTACAATTTTTTCAATAACCTCAGCTTCCTCCCCCTGTTCCTTCAATGCTCCGGCGTAAATGGCAAATTCCCTTTTTCCCTCATCTATCATCTCATAATTATCCTCTCGCCATATCAAATTTGACCTCAATTCGTCCGTTCTTTCATCCATAACCAAGCTTCTCCTCCGTAAATTCACTTAAATTATAACACAATTTTTCACATTGTCAACCTATTTTTTTTATAATTACCCTATTGGGGGTCATTACTACTCCATTAATTATATAGAAATATCCCCTTAAAAACCAATAAACCTTCTCTATACCCCCGAAGGGCCAAAAAAAAGCCCCTCAGGCTCTCTGTTTAATATGCTCTAGTCTAAGCTTATCCGCAACAGTTGCTAAAAACTCACTATTTGTCGGTTTTGCCTTATCAATATCCACACTATGACCAAATAACTCCTCCATATAATCCCAATTACCCCTATTCCAACTAACCTCAATAGCGTGCCTAATAGCCCTCTCTACTCTCGATACCGTTGTCTCAAACTTACTAGCAAGATCCGGATACAATTCCTTCGTAATACCCCCAATCACATTAGGGTCATTATAAATCATACAAACACCCTCTCTAATATACTGATACCCCTTAATATGAGAAGGCATCCCCAGTTCGTGAAGCATCTTCGTAATAGCAATCTGTACATTATTATGATACAAATTAACACTCTTACTATCAAGAACTTTAAAAGCCTCTAATATCCTCTTTTCAAGTTCTCCCAAATCAAAAGGTTTAAGAACATAAAAACTAACCCCATACTCACTCACTTTCCTAATAACATCCGGAGCATTATAACTAGTAGCCACTATAACCTTCTTATCAATATTCCTCTTTTTAAGTTCTTCTAGTACATAAAGACCATCCTTATTAGGCATAATCAAATCCAAAAGAATCAAATCATACTTCCCCTCATTATCTATTATTTTTTTGACACCATCTTCTCCATCATTGGCGGTAATTACTACATCTATTCTATTACTATTACTAAAGTACTCCTTAACCATATCAACTAACTGCACATTATCATCAATCATTAATAATCTAATTTTTTCCATCTTTTTATCCTCTCTTTCTTTACGTACTAATTATATAACTACCACTGTGTCAAAAAATGTCGAACCATCTCCTTTACAAAAAAATAGAGAAGTTTTTAACGAACTCCTCTACTACTCTATCATATCAATAATATCTCTAACCTTATCAATATCACTACTCATACTACCAAGTAAAACCCCACTCAAATACTCATTTTTCATATAATCATTAATATTATCTACATTAACATTTCCCCCATATATTATAGTAGGTTTTACCCCATATTCATCTTTAAGTTTACCATATATATGCCGAAGTTCTTCCTCATTAAAACCATTTTCCGGCTCATAAGCAAACACAATAAATTCAATATGATGCACACCCTTTAATAAATGCAAATCATCTTCACTATGAATACAAAGTATAGGAATAAGATTAGCATCCAAACAAGCATTAAACTTTTTCTTAATAACCTCTACACTGTCACCCGCTTCTCTATGTCCCACAATAACATACTCAGCTCCTAAACTCTTAAGCATATCCGTACTAATATATCCCGTATGATTAATATCCTCATAAAAACTAACATTCTGAGCTCCTACCGCATAATAACCATTATTAATAAAACTCTCCAAATAAATATCACTAGGACAAACAATAATATTAACATCCTTCTCTATACCATTAATTCCATCTATATAATGATATAAATCATCATATAAAAGACCCATTTTATGATTCATTACAATAACTTTATCCATACTAATTCTTCCTTTCTTTAATAGCCATAATACCAGGCAGTTTAATACCCGATAAATATTCTAAAGTAGCTCCTCCACCCGTAGATACGTGATAAAACTTACCCGTAAAACCAAGTTTATTAATGGAACTAATACTATCTCCTCCACCAACTAAAGCCTTAATATTCTTTCTTACAATATACTCATATATAGCCTTTGTCCCATAGATAAATCTATCATCTTCAAACATTCCTAGTGGACCATTTAAAATAACCCTTTTGCTTCTCCAAAGTTTTCTTTCAAATAACCTAATTGTCTTTGGACCAATATCAAAGCAAATATCATTATCATCTAACTTATTTATGTTCTTAACAACATTATCTCCCGTAATAGCATCAACTGGAAGTATAATCTTATGCCCATATCTTTTAAGCATTCTCTTACAAAACTTAATACTATCCATATCAACCAAATTCTTACCAACATTAACCCCCTTAGCATATAAAAACGAATAACATAGAGCCCCACCAACAAGTATTCTATCACACTTCTTAATAAGATTTTCCGTAAGTTTAATCTTATCACTAATCTTCTTACCACCCATAACAATAACAAAAGGATGACTCTTCTCTTTCATAATACTATCTATCTTTGTAATTTCTTTTTCAACCAAAAAACCAATACCACTAGGCAAATACTTACATATACCAACTACCGAAGTATGAGGTCTATGCAGAGTACCATAAGCATCATTAATAAATATATCCCCTAAACTTGCCCACTCCTTACCAAGTTCCTCATCATTACCACTTTCTCTCTTACCATTAATATCCTCAAATCTCGTATTCTCCATAAGAAGAACATCACCACATTCAAGTTTATTGACCATATTACTAAGCATTTTACCGTGAGTTTTCGGGCAAAACTTAACCTCTTTCTTTAATAATTTACTAAGCCTTTCACTAACAGGAAATAAACTCTTACCATCCATATCCTCTTTAGTTTTAACCTTACCAAGATGACTCATAAGTATAACTTTAGCCCCATTATTAATAGCATACTCTATAGTCTCCAAACTCTCTCTAATCCTCGTATCATCAGCTATTTTTGTCCCCTTCATTGGCACATTAAAATCACATCTAATAATAACTCTCTTACCATTTAAATCAAAATCCCTAATTGTTTTCATAAATCCTCCCTTTATTAACCTAATAAAAGTATACTACACTATTTTCCATAAGTAAATCTTTTTACAACCATTTGACACTTTTTATTACTACCCTAAGGGACTAAAAACGTAGAATAATACTTACAGTTTTTAAATTTCTGCAAGTATACTATTACAATTTTTAAAAAACTGCTACTTTACTTCCTATATTACTTATGTTACAATTATCGTGAAAGGACTGATACAATGTTAAAAAAAAGAAAAGAAACATCTTACAAAGCTACTATTTATTGTACTTACCCAAACACATCTCCCCTAGAAAGTAACCTCGATACCCTAGACATATCATCCCTTATAAATAGTAGAGACCCCGAAAAAAGAAACTATAACCTCATAGTAATAACAAAAGAAACCGAAAAGAAAGGAATAATCCCCATAATAACAATATATGACAAAAACAAATGGATTAAAGAAACAACCCCAAATAAACAAACAAAACTAACAAGTAGAAGAGGAAACTCCATAATAATGAAAGGTGATCCCATAAACTTATCTTGTGAAAATAAAGAAGAAATAATAAAAACAGCCACTATAACTACTAGTATATTACTACCTAAACAAAATGGCAAAAAATTAAAAAGAACTAAAACTACTCCCTAAAAACTGGAATTGGACACTTTTTATGGAATAGAACACTAATATTTATATAGCGAAACTATATATTATAATAAAGTCCATACACATCGTATGGATTTTATTACACCCATTCCCTCTTAATAAATTTATCCCTCACTTTCCCCTATCTTTATACTTACCCCCGATAGGGATTTGACACAAAACAAAGTTAATGGTATAATATAAAACGTAAGTGAGATATTCTTTTTTAATTTTATTTATATTTTTTTTTAACGGTAATAAAAGAAAGGAAGGAAAATGAAAGAATTAGACACCAAAATATTTGCCCTTGGAGGACTAGGTGAAGTCGGTAAAAATATGTACTGCGTAATGCACCATAACGAAATAATCATCATCGATGCCGGTGTAATGTTTCCCGATGACAGCCTTCTAGGAATAGATTATGTAATACAAGATATAAGTTTTTTAAAACAAAATGAAAGCAAAATAAAATGCTTACTAATAACACACGGTCATGAAGACCATATCGGAGGAATACCATTTCTCCTATCAAGTGTTAAAATACCAAAAATATATGCACCAAGTGTAGCCAAAGAATTAATAGAAAAAAAATTAGAAGAAAGAAATATAAGATATAAAATAAATATATACAATGAAAATACAACCGTTAAAACAAAATACTTCAATATAGAATTCTTTAGAACAACTCACTCCATACCAGATTCCCACGGAATAAGCATAAATACTCCTAACGGAACAATTGTAATGACCGGAGATTTCAAATTCGACTTTACTCCAATTGGACCAATGGCTGATATCCATAAAATGGCTGAAATAGGAAAAAAAGGCGTAGCTGTCCTAATGAGTGACTCTACCAATGCCCTTAGTGAAGGAATAAGTGTAAGTGAATCCAAAGTCGATGAAAACCTAGGTGAAATATTTGCATCAAATAAAGAAAATCGTATAATAGTAGCAACATTTGCATCCAATATATATAGATTAAAACACATCATAGAAACCTGTAAGAAAAACAAAAGAAAAGTAGCCCTATTTGGACGAAGTATGGATACATCAATTGAAATAGCAATGAAATGTGGTTATATAAAAGATAAAAAAATAATAATATCTGCTGATGAAGTAAGTAAACAAAAACCAAGTGACGTATGCTTACTATGTACAGGAAGTCAGGGAGAACCATTAGCAGCCCTTTCTCGTATTGCAAGTGGAACACATAGACAAATCAAACTACTACCAACTGATGTTGTTGTCTTCTCATCTTCTCCAATACCAGGAAATGCTGGTAGTGTTGCTAAAACCATAAATAATCTATATCAAAAAGGAGTTAAAGTATATACACACGGAGGAGAGACTAATATCCACTCTTCCGGACACGCTAACGAAGAAGAACTAAAACTAATGCTTAGACTATTTAAACCAAAATACTTTATTCCCTATCACGGTGAATATAGAATGCTAAAAAAACATGCCGACCTTGCTATCGAATGCGGTATTCCCGCTGGAAACACTTTTGTTCTTGAAAACGGCGATGTCGTAAGTCTAACTAAAAAAAGCCTAACTAAATCTGGAAAAGTAACTGCCGGAGATGTATATGTAGATGGATCTCGTATAGGTGATATAAGTAATGTCATTATTAAAGACCGTGTCCTTATGTCTAATAACGGTATCCTTGCTGTTGTTATTAATATAGATATGCATAATAAGAAGTTACTTGGTAGTCCTGTAATTACTACCCGTGGATATATCCTCGTTAATGAAAACGAAGCCCTTATCAAGGATATCCAACGCAAAATAAGTAGTATTATAACTAAAAAAATAAAACATAAAGACTTCAATTATGGTGATTTAAAAAGCGAAATAATTAGCATTCTTATGCCTATTCTATCTGAAAAAACAGGCAGAGTTCCTATTATTCTTCCTATCATTATGGATATTAAAAGACCTATTAAAAGTAAATAGGTTCTTTTTTGGGCCCTATTGGGGGTAAGAATAAAGAAAAAAGTAGGATATATATAACTAAGAAACCTATACATCTTAAGTTAACATCACCTATCTTTTATCCTTTATCCACAGCCTGCGGGCTAGGCATACTAAAGCCTGCCGTGTTATCCTGCCCTTTTACTATTTATCTCTATGTACTAATTATGTTATTTGCCTTTTTATTAGTTCTATTTACGTGGCCTGCAAGAGATAAACCCTTGCGGATGGCCACTTTTTAGCCCCCAATATATTCTGCCTAAGACAAGATATAAGGGGCAGCAGAGGTTCCTTCTCCGTCACTTATACTTGCACTAGAATCAAGAAAAAAGACTGGGCTCACCGAGAAGACATTGTTGCTATAGCTGCTGTAGTTGACCGGACCGTCGTAGCCGACGAGAAACAACCCGTAGGAGTTGCTCGAATCCGGCGACATTAGCCACTGGAAAGTATTTGAAATATAGAGCCAATCCTTATTTTTACATCCTCCATCATAATCATATAATCTAGTACCATTTACACAAGTGTTTCCAGCTGCATATCCATAATCACTTGGATACATAAGTCCAACCATCCCTTCCCAATAAAGTGGTCTATCCGTATTTTTTTTTAACGTACCTCTTTCATATCCATACATTTTATTAGTTAGTGGGGTCTGATTATTATACCCTCCTAAATAATATCTACTAGTAGTTATATAACTCTTAGCCTTATCAC